>BNJU01000814.1_pt1 | contig 63160 bp, 59 predicted proteins | sample 8539281 | NCBI WGS metagenome assembly BNJU01 (sample SAMD00202456, study PRJDB9452) | human saliva metagenome | isolation source: human saliva | place: Japan
CACGACGCGGCTCCGAGTCGTCTCTGAAGTTTTTTGTCGGTGAGTGAAGATCGGTGGGTGAGAAAACCGTCTTGGCGTCCCCTTCCGGCTCGCGGTGGGATCATAGGGACGTGAACGCAACGACCGAGCACGCGCCGGTGGACGCCTGGGGACCGGACTTCCTGGGCCCGGGCTTCGAGGCCCGCACCCTGGAGCTGCTGCCCGACGACGAGGACGACGGCGCCGTCGCCACCCTGGTGCGACACCTGCCAGCCCTCGACCCCGGTGCGCTGCCGGGCACCCCCACCACCCCCACCTTCATCTACCTCTACCTGCACGGCTGGAACGACTACTTCTTCCAGACCCACCTGGCCCGCGAGATCTCCCGCCCTGGGCGGCGCCTTCTACGCCCTGGACCTGCGCCGCTACGGCCGCTCCCTGGCGCGAGGGCCAGATGCTGGGCTGGTGCACCTCGCTGGCCGAGTACGACGAGGACCTGGGGCTGGCCCTGTCCGCCATCCGCGCCGACCAGGGCTGGGAGACCGAGCTCGTCCTGTCCGGCCACTCCACGGGCGGGCTCGTCGCCTCGCTGTGGGCGGACCGCCACCCGGGGGCCCTGCGCGCCCTGGTCCTGAACTCCGCCTGGCTCTCGCTCCAGGGCTCCGAGATCGTACGCACCGTCGGCGACCCGGTCCTGCGCACCCTGAGCGCTGCGCGATCCCGCGCATGTCGATCCTCGACGGCTGGGTCGACCCGGCGCGCGCCTTCTCCATCACCGACGGCTGGGATCCCTGAGCGCGACGGCGAGCTGCCCGATCCCTCCTGGGCCGACGACCCTCTACGTCACCGGCTGGGACATCAATCCCCGCCTGGTCCCATCAAGCCCTCCGCACCTGTGCGCGTCGGCTGGCTCCAGGCCGTTATGGAGGGCCACAACCGAGTCGCCCAGGGCCTGGACATCCGTTGCCCGGTGCTGTCCATGGGCGCGGCCACCACCCGGCTCGGAGTGACGTGGATGCCGGAGTCGAGGAGCGCGGACACGATCATCGATGCCGACGCCACCGCCCGGCGCGCCGTCATGCTCGGCAAGCTGGTGACCATCGCGCGCTTCCCCGGAGGGGTCCACGACCTCACCCTGTCCGAGCCGCCCGTACGCGAGCAGGTCTTCTCCGCCCTGCGCCGCTGGATGTCCGCCTACGTGCTGCGCTGAGCCCTGCCCGGCAGGCGGCTCAGGCCAGCCCGTTGCGGTAGGCCCATACGACGGCCTGGACCCGATCGCGGGCGCCGATCTTGGGCAGGATCCGCGTCAGGTGCGACTTGACCGTGCTGGTCTCGACGATGAGCTCGGCGGCGATCTCCGCGTTCGACATGCCGCTGGCCAGGAGCTGGACGACCTCGCGCTCCCGCTCGGTGAGCACGCCGAGCGCCTCCCGGTTCTCGACCTTGCCCTGGCGACGGGCGAACTCGGCGATCACCCGGCGGGTGACGCTCTGGTCCACCAGGCCGTAGCCCAGGGCCAGGCGGCGCACGGCATCGACCAGCTCCTCGGGTTCGCAGTCCTTGAGGATGAACCCGTCGGCCCCGGCCTCCAGCGCGCCGAAGACGTCGGCGTCCATGTCGAAAGTGGTGACGACCAGGACCGACGGGGTGCCGCCCTCCCGCTCGGAGACGATCTGGCGCGTGGACGTCAGGCCGTCCCCTCGGACATCCGCAGGTCCATGCACACGACGTCGGGCCGGGTCGCGCGCACCACGCGCACCGCCTCCCCTGCCGCCGGAGGCCTCACCCACCACTGTGATGTCCTCCTGCTCCTCCAGCAGGATGCGGAAGCCAACACGGATCACCGCCTGGTCATCCACCAGTACCACCCTGATCACGCGTCCTCCTCCCGGGCCAACGGCAGGACCAACCGTACCCGCCAGCCGCCGCCCTCCACCGGGCCGGCCTGAGCGCAGCCGCCGACGGCGTCGGTCCCGCTCCCGCATGACCGTCAGGCCGGTGCCGCCACCACCGGGGTCGGTCGGCAGTCGGCGGGCCGGGCCATTGAGCACGCTCAGCTCGAGGGCGGCCTCAAGGCGTGTCACTTTCACCGTGATCGGGGCTCCCGGGAGCGTGCTGCAGGGCGTTGCTGATCGCCCTGCTGCGCCACCCGGAAGACGGCGGTGTCGGCGCGCGGCGACAAGACCGATGCAAGCGGCGGCGTCTCCGGAGGGCACACCGCCGGAGGTGCATGTGGTCACGTCACCCGGCTCGCACCCAGAAGGCCACCGTCGAGCAACTCGATGTCGACGCCGAGCGTCCCGGGTGGAGGCGACCAGCTCGGGCAGGTCGCGCAGCCCGGGCGAGGACTCCTCGGCCTCCTCGTCACTGCGCAGCAGCCCCACCACGGAGCGGAGCCCGGAGAGGGTCTCCTTGGCCTGCCGGCGCAGCTGCTGAACCGCGTCCCTGGCCGTCTGCGGGTCGCGGTCAATCAGTCGCTCGAGCGCGGCCGCCTGCACGACGATCCCGGCCAGATGGTGGGCGGCGACGTCGTGCAGCTCACCAGCCAGGCGGCGGCGCTCCTCGATGAGGGCCACCTCCAGCTGCCGCTCGTGCTCACGTCTGAGAAGCTCCTGGCGGGAGTGCTCGTACCTGCGGCTGCTGGCCAGCGCCGCCCCGCCCAGCAGTGGCAGCAGGCAGGCCGCCAGCGTCACCAGTGCTCTCGTCATGGCCAGCTGCCACTGCTCGGGCGGGTCTCGCCAGTTGTCGACCGCCGAATAGGCCAGGGACAGCGCGGTCAGGAAGATCACCGTCCGGCGCAGGGAGAACCGCATCCCCATGCCGAAGGACACCACGAGCTGGCCGTATCCGCTGGCGACGTAACCTGCGGGAAGCAGCAATGATGTCGCCACCTCCGCCGACCACACCAGCGCCTGGCAGAGCAGCGGGCGACTGCGCCACATCACGAGGGCCAGCCCCTCGGCCGCAAGCGGAACAGCTGTCGCGGCGAACCACGGCCAAGGGCGGGCCGGCACCGAGCTACTCGCGAGAAGCACCACCGTTGGCTGAACCACCGCGAAAGCGAGGGCCAACAGCACATCGTTGCGCCGGATCGAGACCGGGCTGGTGGGATCGGACAGGCTCATAGCTGCATTGTCATCGACGGGACACCGACCTCGACGTCCCCCGGTCACATCCCGAGGCTGGGTGCCAGGGCGTTGCCGGCCCAGGCCCACCAGGCCAGCGCCACCAGCGCCGCCAGGAGAACGGCCGACATGGTGACTCGTCGCCAGCCCGCCCGACGCCTCAGGGACACTACGAAGTCAGCCGCCGCCGGGGAATGACGGCCACCACCCCAGGGCCTGCAGCACCTGGGCACATCGTGCTCACCGGGATCAGCCAGGTGAAGGAACCGTCGGTGATGGTCGATGAATTGGTCATAATGACGACGAGCAGACTGATCCAGGTGAGCTGGGCGGCCAGCGCCAGGACCCCGCCGCCCCGAGCCACACGAGTCAGCCACGGCACCGGGGCGCAGACCTCCTGGCCCCGTTTGAGGGCCCGACGGCGTCGCAGCGCCCCGACCGGCCAGGCCACCGTCACCACCAGCAGCAGAACCAGGCAGACACCGAACACGGGAGCGAGCGCCTGCTGAACCGGCATGATAGGAAGCAAAGTGGAAGCCGGTCCCTGGCTCAGGCTGACCACCTTGCCGTCCTCAACCTGCGCGGCAATGGCCCCGGCGCCGTCGACCTGCCGCCAGACCCAGGGCTCGACCTCAACATACTGGGTCTTATCGACCTTGAGCTTTCCCATCACCTGTGTGCTCAATCGACACCGAGGAGTAAGCAGGCATCCAGGCGGACAGGAAGGTGGTCCAGAAGGTCCTGCTGGGCACGTAGGAGCCGGCCACCTGGCGGGCGCGCTCGGCGGAGTCCTTACTGCCGGAGGCCTTGACCGTCTCGCCGGGGAAGTAGCGGTCGGCGAAGCCCTGAGCCAGGTCCTCGCGCAGGCTGTTCGAGGAGTCGTTGCCGTCACCGTTGTAGGAGATGAAGATGCCGGTCTTCTCCTCGGGGTAGAGCTCGAACTGGGAGTGCCAGCCCGGAATGTCTCCGCCGTGCCCCACCACTCGCCGGCCGTGACGGGAGAGGTCGAAGTAGCCCAGGCCCATCTCCCCGGCCTTGGCCCGATTGCCGAGTTTGTCCTCCCCCAGCCCGGGCGACCACATCTGCTCCCAGGTCTCCTCACGCAACAGCTTCGGTGAGCGGCTCAGCTGGGCATTCATGAAGGCCGCGAAGTCCGGAGCCGAGACAGTCAGCGAACCGGCCGGGAAGTCACCCATGAGCTCAAAGGGAACCTCCTCACCCGGTGGAGGTGTAGCCCGGGCCCAGCGAACCGGCCAGCCCCGCGGGCAGGGGCTGCTCGTAGGTGGAGGTAGTCATGCCCGCCGGCTCCAGGACGTGCTCACGCACATAGGTCTCGAAGGGCTGACCACTGACCCGCTGCACGATGTAACCGGCCAGGGCCATCCCGTAGTTGGAGTAGCCCGGGGTGGTGCCCGGCGTAAAGACCTGCACCGGCGGGATCGCTCTTGACGTAGGCCTCCAGGTCCGTCATCTGGGGCAGACTTTCCATCTCTCCTCGAAGCCCGCCGAGTGGGTCAGCAGGTGGCGCAGGGTCAGGGGCTCATCGAACGCCGCTCGATCTCGAAGTCCAGGTAGGCGCTGATGTCGGCGTCGAGGTCCACCTTGCCCTGCTCCACCAGCTGCATCGCCGCGATGGAGGTCGGGATCTTGGAGATCGAGGCCACCCGGAACAGGGACGTCTGCGGGTCCACGGCCACCGGTTGCCCGCCCGAGGCACCGGTGTCAGCCCAACCCGTAGCCGCGAGTGGTCACCACCTGTCCGTCCTGACCACGGTCACCACGGCGCCGGGGATGTCGCCGTTCTTGAGGGCATCGGGCAGTTTCCCGTCCAACCAGGCATTGACATCCTCGGCCGTGAGCTGATGCTCACCAGACGGAGGCTCACGCGGCGGCAAACTGGCCGACGACGACGTCGACCCACAGGCGGTCAGCAGGGACAACGAGGCCAACAAAGCCACCACAACCAGGGCCACAGCCCCTGCGCGTCACGTTACGCGTCATGTTGCGCGTCGCGTTCATGTTCATCTCCCCGGCCCGCGTGGTCGGGAAAGCCGCGAGCCGCCTCAACCCTCACGTTTTCGGGCGGCTCTCCTCTACGGGCATGGGATGTCAGGGGGCTTACGACCTGCGATGTAAGGGACTCGACCACACGAACGAGGCAGCAAGGACGCGACCCCGCTGGCTCGCCGACCCCGCGCGGCTCAGGAGCTGCGGTCGGCGAGGTCGTCGCGCAGGTCCCCCAGGTGGGCGCCGCGCACCCCCACGCGCCATACGCGCCAGCCGTCGGCGTCGGTGACGTCCTGGGCGGCGTTGGCTGCCGAGGTCGGGTCGGTGAAGGAGCGACCGTCGGACAGGGTGATGACGCCCTCCACCGACAGGATGGCCTCGTGGTAGATGCCCCGGCGCAGCCGCTGCCAGATGAGCTGGGTCGGCTCCCCGAGCGTGGCCGCGACGGCCGCCAGCTCCGCGGTCTCCTGGACCAGGAGGGACTTCGAGGGATCACCTCCCAGCGCCTCGGCCACCGGGTCGAGCGCGTCGGCCGACCCGCGCAGAGGCTCCCACGACACGAGCGGCACCGCGCCAGTGGGCGCCTCCGGGCGGGCCTCGTTGGGGGCCACGGTGGACCACGCCTCAGCGGCCCTCGCCGAGTGCCCGCCGGCCTCGGGAGCGTCCGAGGCTTCGGCAGGCGCCGCTGCGGCATGCGAGGTGGGAGACGCTGATGACGCATCCTCCTGGGACGGGACCTGGGCAGCCCGTGAACGCCTTCCCATGCGGGTGTGGGAACCGACGTCGCGCGATGTATCGGAAGCCTCCGGGGCCGGCCTCGCACCGAGCGCACCAACGACTGCGGCCCCCAACGGCTCGTCCGAGCGAGCGGAAGCGGCTGAGGCCGCTGATCCGCCGCCCCCGGACAGGCTGCTCCCGCCGAGAATGTCAACGCCACCGGCCAGGGCCGCAATCGCCCGAGCCTCGGCGGCGTCGGAGGCATCAGATGCCTCGGGGACCTCAGCGGCCTCCGGCCGGCTCGACTCGACCGCCTCCGCGTTCTCAGGGTTCTCGTCAGCAGCACCGGCCGCGGCGTTCGCATCGAGCGCGGGCAGGTTGCCCGTCACCTCACGCTCGTCGGCTTCGGGGAGGTAGGAAACGGTGTCGCTTGCAGCATGACCAGTGCCGTCACCGGCGGCGTCGCCCGCGGTGTCCTCGGGCGGGCTCTCCTCGGGGCCGACGGAGACCTCGGCGCCAGAGGCGTCAGCGGATTCCTGGGAGGCGTCGTCGGCCGGTCGGGACGCCGGGTCACCGCCCTCAGGCCGAGTGGTATCCGGGCCCTCGGCCGAATCCGCGGGTCCGTCCTCGGACCGGGCCTCGGCCCCGTCCTGATCGGCCAGGGCGGGCACCTGGGGCTGCTCGGCGGTCACGGCCACCGGCTCGAACAGCTCGGAGAGCGCATCGGCGGCACCCGTCGCGGCGAAGGCGCCCGCGGGAGTCGCGGTAAACGCGCCCACAGGAATGGCGACGTCACCGTCGCCGGCATCCGCTCAGGCTCATCCACCGGCTCCGGCGGCAGGACGATCTCGATGGGGCCGGTCACGGGACTCGTCTGCTCGGCCTGCTCGGAGGCGTCGAGGGCACGCGAGCCGGCCGCGCCGGTAGAGGCCCCGCCGGCAGAACCGGCCAGGGCCGGGCGGGGCGCACGGGCCACGAGCAGCGGTCCTCCAGCGGCCACGTCCGTCCCGGAGATCTTCTCCACCACGACGACGATGCGGGACTCGTCCACGATCCGCACGTCCACCTCGTGGATCTCCAGCCCGGAGGAGGCCAGCACGCCCAGTCCCCCGACGACGTCGGGCTCCAGGGAGGCGCTGAGGATCGTCAACCGCGGACCGGGCTCGACCTGGGCGGGCATGGCCTCGCGGAACTCGTTCCAGTCCTGGCTGAAGGCCCCCAGCCCTCCTGCGTACCGGCTGGCGATCTCGCGGCGCCCCGCGGCAGCGGCCTGGGTCAGGCGTGACATGGCGGACAGCAGCCCGGCGGAGTCGACACTCTCCAGGACCTCGACGACGACGACCTGCCCGGTGGCGTCCAGGGCGGTCAGGCTCGCGCCGCCATCGAGCTCGTCCCAGGCCAGGGGAAAAAGCGGGCGGCGCAGGACATCGACGATCTGACGTTGGATGGCGACCAGACTGTGGGACAGGGTAATGGCGTCAGCGGAGCGTCCCAGGCGCACGGGCAGGAGGTGGTTGCCGTCGAGCTCGTACATGGCCATGGATGGGGCCGCCTTTCCTCGTCGTCCTGCTCCGCGATGGCCTCCGGTAGACTCAGGCACACGCGTGGGCAACTCAGGATCGAGTCGCCCACTGCCGCAGTGCCCGGCCGCCCTGTCACGACCGCCAGCACACGGCAGCGTATCTCATCACGGCAACGTAGGGCGGGCCACCGCCTCATGACATCTGCCCACGCGCTATGAGAAAACCGCCGACGGACGCGCATGTCGTGGTTTTCTCTCAGGGTTATCCCTGATTCTTGGGAGAGACGGGTCTCATGGCTTCATCCGCCTCCAGGGGGATGAGGATGCCCACGAAGTGGATAAGAATATCGGCTGGCTGGCACCCCCGGCCCCTCCCTCACCGATACCATCGGGCCTCCCATGAGCCCGCGGCTCTCCGCCGGCCCCTTGCGGGCCTCGTCATCGGACTCCGGCTCCTCCCGGGGAGCCGACCGGTCTTTATCCATCGTCAACCTCCCACCACCTACTGTTTGAGGAGTGTTCATGCCGTCGGCCTCGTCCACCACATCTCCCCCGGACGTACCCCAGAACGTGCCCTCTCAGGCATCCTCCGTCTCCTCGCAGTCGGCCTCGGCGAGGCCCTCCACAGAGCCCACAGAGCCAACCGCCCCCGCAGCCCAGCCCTCCCGCCTGAAGGCGCACGCGCACCGCGCCTGGCGGACCACCCGCGCCTGGCTGGCCCCGGCGCCGGCAGCAACGGCCTCCGCGGCACTCATCGTCCTCGTCAACCTCGCCCTCGCCCCCTGGGGCCACCGGGGTGAGATCGCTCTGTCCGCCTTCATCAACCAGCCCCAGCGCGTGTGGACCCTGCTGACCGCGTGGGCGGCCCCGGCCTCCTGGTGCCGGTGGCAAGCGCCATCATGCTGCTGTCCGTCGGCGTCCTGCTGGAGCGTCTCCTGGGGACGCGGCGCTGGTTGGTCACGGGCGTCGTCTCCACCGCCGGGGGCATCGCCCTGGCGCAGGCTCTCTACCCTTTCATCGGGCAGGTGTGGGAGACATGGTCCCCCTACCTCGTCCACGCCCCGATCCGGGGCGTCACCCTGCCCATCACCGGCCTGGTGGCGGCCTCCACCAGCGTCATGCGCCCGTCCTGGCGGCGACGCGTGCGCCTGGCCATGTTCGCTGTCCTCATCGTCTCGGCCGCCGTGACCGGCACCGTGGGCGCCCTGGCCCGCCTGGGGACCGGCGTCATCGGCCTCATCGTGGGCGTCGTCCTGGAACGCGGGCAGCAGACCGCCCCTCCCAGGAGCTGCCCCGGCGTGTGGAGCGCGAGCTCGTCGCCTTCCTGGTGGCCTGCTGGGCGGTGAGCTGTGCCCTGGCGGTGGTGAGTAACGCCGCCGGCCCCCTGGCCGACGCCCGCTTCGGACTGACCCCTGCGATCCCTGCCCAAGGGCGCCGCCGTCTCCCCGGTTGAGCTGCTCCTGCTGTGCATGCCCGCGCTTCTTCAGCTGGTTCTGGCCGATGGCCTGCGCCGCGGACGCCGCTCGGCGGCCCTGGGCACCATCGCGCTCCAGATCTTCCTGGGCGCTTGTGCGGCCGTGTTCGCTTTCGTGGACAAGATCGACGCTCAGCACCCCGAGCCGGCTCCCGAGACGCCCCAGCCCCTGCTCGGCTGGGCGCTGTCCGGGCATCTGCTGATACCACTCCTGCTCAACATCGTGGTCATCAGCCTCGTGGTGTGGAAGCGGGGCTGCTTCACCTTGGGATCGTGCCCCGGCGTCATCCGCCGCGCCGTCACCGCCTGGGTCCTGACCGTCGTGGGCGGGGCCGCCGTCACTGTCCTCGGCGGCATGCTCATCCCCCGGGACTTCGCCCCCTACGCGAGCTGGCCCGACCTGCTGGAGACCTATGTGTCCTATCTGCTACCCGTGAGCACCGGCGGCATCCTGGGACTCATCGTGGCCCCCCTGACCCCCTTGGCCCACATCCTCATCAAGGCGACACCGGTCCTGGTGTGGCTCCTGACGATCCTGTGGGTCTGGCTCGCCCAGTCGGCGCCCGCCCGTACCCGAGTCTCCAGCCGCGAGGAGCTGACCGAGCTGGTACGCGCCCGCGGCGCAGGAACCCTGGGCTGGATGCTCACCTGGGAGGGCAATGAGGCCTGGGTCAACGAGACGGGCACGGCCGGCTTCTCCTACCGCCCCAGCCGCGACGTCGCCCTGACGGTCGGAGACCCCGCCGCCGACGACGCCGACGTGGCCCAGGCTGTGCGTGACTTCGCCGGTTTCGCCACCGACGCCGGACTCATCCCCGCCCTCTACTCGGTGCACGCCCCGGCGATGGAGGCCGCCCGCGCCATGGGCTGGACGATCCTGCAGGTGGCCGAGGAGGCCGTCCTGGACCTGCCGGACCTGGCCTTCCGCGGTAAGGCCTACCAGGACGTGCGCACCGCCCTCAACCACGCCCGCAAGGAGGGCATCGAGGCCGTGTGGACCACCTTCCGCGACTGCCCAGCCGGCCGGCGCGACCAGATCCGCGCCATCTCCCAGGCCTGGGCCAGCGACAAGCCGCTGCCGGAGATGGGATTCACCCTCGGCGGCCTGGCCGAGCTCGACGACTCCGAGACGCGGCTGCTGCTGGCCGTCGACGCCGACGGCACCGTCCAGGGCGTCACCTCCTGGCTGCCGGTCTACCGCGACGGGAGGATCGTCGGCCTGACCCTGGACTTCATGCGCCGCCGCGAGGGCGGCTTCCGCCCCGTCATGGAGTTCCTCATCGGACGCGCCGCCCAGGACGCCCAGGCCGAGGGCCTGGAGATCCTGTCCCTGTCCGGGGCGCCACTGTCCCGCTCCGCCCCGGCCGACGGCGGCGCCTCCTCACGCTTCGACCCGCTCCTCAACCTCCTGGCCTCCGTGCTGGAGCCGGCCTACGGATTCGGCTCCCTGCACGCCTACAAGCGCAAGTTCAAGCCGCGGTCAGTGCCGATGTACCTGGCGGTTCCCGATCTGGTGGACCTGCCCACGGTGGGGATCGCGATCGCCCGGGCCTACCTGCCCGGTCTCAAGCCCTCTCAGACGGCGCGCTTCGCCCAGGTGCTGATGAACCGTGACTGAGATCGGCGGTGCTGGTGCGGCCACCGCCGACACCGCCACCGCTGGCAGCACCGCCGGCAGCACTGCCGACGTGCAGGCCTCGGGCGGCGTCGTGGGCGCCCTCAAGGCCGTCCACATCCTCCAGCCCTGGCTGGGGGCGGCCTGCGCGGTCGTTGCCATGGCGGTCATCACCTGGCTGTGGTGGCGGCGCACCCGCCACCTGCCCTGGCCCCGCCAGCTCATCGTGCCCGCCGCCGGAGCCGCGAGCGCGGTGACCTTCTGGCTGGTCGTGGACGTCATCTGGCATCCCATCGCCGACGGCGTCGGCTGGTTCGTGTGGACCTGGGTGGGAGTCGTCGGCCTCGTCATCGCCCAGCTGGTCACCGGCAACCGCACCGAGGGACGTCACCAGACGGTGCGTTCACGCAACCGCCGCCTGGTGCGAGCCACCGAGTCCGCCTCCAGCCTCGTGGCCGTGGTGGCCTCCTCCCTGCTGGCGGTCAACACCTTCTTCGCCTCCTACCCGACCCTGGCATCCGTCCTGGGCTACGGGGTGGCGACCACGCCACTCAACCGTCTGCAGGGCGCCGCGGCCCGGTCCCCGGCACCCGTGCGCGGACACGGGACGCTGGAGGAGACCTGGAGACCGCCGTCGGACATGCCCGCCCGTGGTGAGGCGGTCACCGCCGACATCCCGGCCGGCGACCAGTCCGGAACGAAGGGCTTCACACCGCGAGGGGCCTTCATCTACCTGCCGCCGGCCTACCTGGGCTCACAGCGCCCGGCCCTGCCGGTCCTCGTCCTGCTCACCGGGCAGCCGGGAAGCCCGTCGGACTGGTTCGAGCTCGGGGGCCTGAAGGACACGATGGACGCCTACGCGGCCGACCACCACGGCCTGGCCCCGGTGGTCGTCGTCGCCGACCTCCTGGGCAGCCCGTACGCCAACCCCCTGTGCTCCGACACCGAGGCGGGCGGCAAGGTGGCCACCTACCTGGAGAAGGACGTCCCGGCCTGGATCAGGGCGAACCTGCAGGTCGACGACGACCCCGCCCACTGGGCGGTGGCCGGCCTGTCCAACGGGGGCACCTGCGCGATGCAGGTCGTCACCCGCTCCCCGGGCGTCTACCGCACCTTCCTGGCCATCAGCGCAGAGGAGCACCCCACGCTGGGCAGCGTGGAGCGCACCATCTCCCAGGGCTTCGGCGGAGACCGCGCCGCCTACGAGGCCAACGACCCGATCTCCCTCATGGCCGCCGCCCCGCCCGGCCGCTACGACGGCATCGCCGGCATCCTGTCGGTGGGCCGCCAGGACACGAGCTACCGCGGGGCCGTGCCGGTCCTGGCCGAGGCCGCCACAAAGTCCGGAATGACGGTGAGCACCCGCCAGTACGACGGCGCCCACACCTGGGCCGTGTGGGGACCGGCGCTGGCCGACCAGGTCGACTGGCTGGGCAGGCGGCTGGGTATCGCCTCGCCGTCGCCGGTCTCCTGATCGCGGCCCCGGTCCCCACGGCGCCGTTCGTCTGCGGGGCTCGTTACTCGGCTACTCGTCCTTGTCCTCGACGGCAGCGCGCCCGGCCTCCAGGCGGGCGACCGGCACGCGGAAGGGCGAGCAGGAGACGTAGTCCAGGCCCACGCGGTGGAAGAAGGTGATGGACTCGGGGTCGCCGCCGTGCTCGCCGCACACGCCCATCTTCATCGTCGGCTTGGTGGCGCGGCCGCCCTCGACTCCCAGGCGCACCATGCCGCCCACACCGTCGACGTCGATGGTCTCGAAGGGGGAGGATCCGAAGATGCCGTCGTCGATGTAGCGGCCCACGAAGGAGGACTCGACGTCGTCGCGCGAGAAGCCCCACGTGGTCTGGGTCAGGTCGTTGGTGCCGAAGGAGAAGAAGTCGGCCTCCTCGGCGATGTGTGCGGCGGTGACGGCCGCGCGCGGCAGCTCGATCATGCAGCCCACCGGGAAGTCGAGCGCGTAGCCGGAGGCCTCGGAGACCTCTCGCAGCACCAGCTCCACGCGCTCGCGCGCCAGCTGGAGCTCGCGCACCGATCCGATGAGCGGAATCATGATCTCGGGGTGCGGGTCGCCGCCGACCTTGAGGCGCTCGACGGCGGCCTCGGCGATGGCGCGCACCTGCAGCTCGATGAGGCCCGGCATGGTCAGCAGCAGGCGGGCGCCGCGCAGGCCGAGCATCGGGTTGGACTCGTGGATCTTGCGCACCACGGCCAAGAGGTCCTCGTCGGCCGGGTCCAGCTCGCCGCGCTCACGGTCCACGGCCACCTTGACGCTCAGCTCGGTCAGATCCGGCAGGAACTCGTGCAGCGGCGGGTCGATGAGGCGCACCGTCATGGGCTTGCCGTTCATCGTCTCGAACATGGTGATGAAGTCACCCTTCTGCAGCGGCAGGAGGGCGGCCAGGGCGGCCTCGCGCTCGTCGTCGGAAGCGGCCAGGATGAGGTTCTGGACGAACTGCTTGCGCTCACCCAGGAACATGTGCTCGGTGCGGCACAGCCCCACGCCCTGGGCGCCGCGGTGGATGGCGTGGCGGGCGTCGTCGGGGGTGTCGGCGTTGGCGCGCACCTCGAGGCGGCGCACCTTGTCCGCGTGGCGCATAAGACGGTCCACGGAGGTGACGAGCTCGCGGGTGTCGACGTCGCCGGCTACGTCGAGGGCATCAGCCAGGCCCCGGCGCAGGTAGGTCATGACCGGGGAGTCGACGACGGCCACCTCGCCGAGGAAGACCTCACCGGTGGTGCCGTCGATGGCGATGATGTCGTCACTGGTGAACACCTCGTCGCGCCCGGCCACACGCAGGGTCTTGCCGACGACGTCGACCTCAAGGGCCTCGGCGCCGCACACACAGGTCTTGCCCATGCCGCGGGCGACGACGGCGGCGTGGCTGGTCTTGCCGCCACGAGCCGTGAGCACACCGGCGGCCGCCACCATGCCGGGCAGGTCGTCGGGGTTGGTCTCGCGGCGCACGAGAATGACGTGCTCGCCCTGCTCGGAACGGGCGACGGCCTCCTCGTTGTCGAAGACGATGTAGCCCACGGCGGCGCCCGGGGAGGCGGGCATGGCGCGCGTGAGCAGGTCACGGGCGGACTCGTCGTCGAACTGGGGGAACATCAGCTGGGTGAGCTGCTCACCCGAGACGCGCGTGAGGGCCTCATCCATGGTGATGAGCTTCTCGTCGACCAGCTGGGTGGCCACGCGGAAGGCGGCCGCAGCGGTGCGCTTGCCCACGCGGGTCTGGAGCATCCACAGCCTGCCGCGCTCGATGGTGAACTCGATGTCGCACAGGTCGCGGTAGTGCGTCTCCAACCGGCGCATGATGGAGCGCAGCTCGTCGTAGGAGTTCTTGTCCAGGTGCTCGAGGTCGGCCAGGGACAGGGTGTTGCGGATGCCGGCGACGACGTCCTCACCCTGGGCGTTGACCAGGTAGTCGCCGTAGACGCCGGTGCGCCCGGTGGAGGGGTCGCGGGTGAAGCACACGCCGGTGCCTGAGGTCTCCCCCATGTTGCCGAACACCATGGTGCACACGTTGACGGCCGTTCCCAGGTCGTGGGGGATCTTCTCGCGACGGCGGTAGATGTGGGCGCGCTCGGTGTTCCACGAGCGGAAGACGGCCTCGGTGGCCATGTCCAGCTGGGAGCGGGGGTCCTGCGGGAAGTCGATGCCCGCGTGCTCCTTGACGATGGCCTTGTACTCCTCGACCAGCTCCTGGAGGGCGTCCACGGGGAGCTCGTAGTCCATGGAGACGCCCCGCGCGTCCTTCTTGGCGTCCAGGGCGTCGGAGAAGTGGTCGCCGTCGATGTCCAGGACGGTCTTGCCGAACATCTGGATGAGGCGGCGGTAGGAGTCCCAGGCGAAGCGCTCGTCGGAGCTGGCGGCGGCCAGGCCCTTGACGGAGACGTCGTTGAGGCCGATGTTGAGGACGGTCTCCATCATGCCGGGCATGGAGAACTTGGCGCCGCTTCGCACCGAGACGAGCAGGGGGTCCTCGGCGGCGCCGAGCTCGCGCCCCAGCTCCTCCTCGACTCCACGCAGAGCGGTGGTGACCTGGACCGAGAGCTCCTCGGGGACCTCGCCGCTGGCCAGGTAGGCGCGACAGGCGTCGGTGGTGATGGTGAAGCCGGGGGAACAGGGGAGATCCAGCCGGGTCATCTCCGCCAGGTTCGCTCCCTTGCCTCCCAGGAGATCCTTCTGGTCCTTGTCACCCTCGCTGAAGCGGTACACGTACCTGGGCATCGATGCCCCTTTCTGATTCGGGTCGTTCTCGGGTCTGCCTCAGATCGTCCTGATGCAGGCGTGACGCGGCGACGCGTCGTTCACGATATGACTCTAGTGTGACTTCAGTCCTAGACCAAACACGCCGACTCCAGCGCGCCTCCTCCCGGCGCGCCCGCCGACGCCGCGGGGCTCGGCGGCATGGGCGGCCGACGTCGAGGGGAGGAGATTCAGGGAACGCCGAGCGCCGCGTCCCGGAGCGGGTCGGGGCGCGGGGCCACCCGGGCAGACGCAGCGCCACCATGCGCCCAGCCCGGCCCCACGTATCACAGGAGTTACGACAACTGCTCAAAACGGGTTCTTCGTGTCGTGGGGATGGGGTTGTGCGGGGCTTTCCTCGTCGGGGTCTCGGGGTACGTGGTCGTACGCGATCCCACCCGGTCGTACGTAAAACCGCGTGGTCGTACCCCCAGCGCACGCGGTCGTACGTAAAACCGCGCGGTCGTACCTCAGAGCCCCTCTAAGGTACGACCGCGCGCCGCCGGGTACGACCACGCGACGCCGAGTACGACCGCGCAGGACCCCGAGACGCCGAACCACCGGCACCCGCTCACCCCGACCACGCCCTCACACGAAGAACCTCAGAAACATAGCGGCGGATGCCCGCCACACTTCCGCGTGGCGGGCATCCGCCGCCGGTCCGATCGCGCAGGATCCGACGCGTGCGTCCGACGTCTATCCGGCGACTAGGGAACGACGACGAGGACGTCGCACTTCGACTTGCGGAGCACCTGGACGGAGACGGCTCCGAAGATGCGGCCGAACAGCGAATCGACGCCTTTGGATCCGACGATGACGAGGTCCGCCTCGGTCTCCAAGGTGACGAGGGTGACGGCATCGACCGCCGTGCCCTCGACGACGACGCCCTGGGCGAGGGCGACGCCGCGCTCAACGGCGGTATCACGCGCCTTCTCGACGACGGCGTAGGCCTGGTCCTCGGTGAGCTGAGCTCGACGACCCGCACATCGGCGACGGGGGCGGACTCGTTGATGCGAGCCTTGTCCCGCGCCGAGACGGGGTCGAAGCCGGCGACGAGGAGAAGAGCGGCGTCGCACAGGGCGAGCCATCTCGCAGGCGCGATCGATGACGTGGGTGTTCGCCTCGACATCGCCGACTCCGGCGACAATGGTGGTATAGGTCACGGATGACATCCTTTCGTGGGGCACCCGGTCAGGCCACGGCAGTCTCAGTGGCGGACACGGCGGCGGCGCGCACCCGCGGGTCCGCGTCCTTGACGGTGTCGATCCACTCGATGAGCAGACCGGCGATGATGAGGAAGACTGCGACGAAGAGCAGGGCGTTGACCGGGTGATCGCCGAGCAGGTGCTTGTAAATGGGACCGAAGGTGAGGGTCTGGATGAACTGGGGGATGACGATCATCATATTGATAACGCCCATGTAGACGCCTCGGCGCTCCTTGCGGATCATCTCAATGGCCATGATGTAGGGTACGCCCGTAATAGAAGCCCAGGCCACACCAATGCCGATCATGGGCAGGTAGAGGACCGCGGTGTGGCCGGGGCTGCCGATGCGGGTGAGCAGGACCAGGCAGACGGCGGCGAGGCACAGCGCCGCGGTGTGGACGTGCTTGGGGCCGATGCGGTTGGCCAGTCGCGCCAGGAAGAGGGCGACGACCGTGCAGGAGACGTAGTAGACGACCATGAGCCCGGTGGCGAAGCCGGAGGCGTTGTTGAAGGCCTCGGTCTCGGCGTACCCCGGGTGGGACAGGTTCACGCCGAAGTAGGTGACGGCGCACATGAGGCCCAGGTACTGCCAGAAGACGTTCATGGCGTACCACTGGAAGAGGTAGACCAGGGCCATCTTCTTCAGGCCGCGGGGCATCTCGACGATGGCGACGCCGATGTCCTTGACGAAGCCGAAGGGGCCCTCCTCCCGCTTCTTGCGCTCGAGCTTGACCAAGCCCTCCGGCGTGGGCGGCAGCTCCTTGGTGGAGAGCACCGAGATGAGCACCGAGCCGATGGAGCACACCGAGCCCACCATGAAGGCGCCGAAGACCCAGTAGGGGATGCCGGCGGCGGTGGCGCCCGCCAGGGTCTTCTCCAGAACGACGAGGGTCCCGGCGGCCAGGGCCGAGCCGGCGCCGATGAACAGGGACTGGGCGAGGAAGCCCTTGGCGAGCTGCTTGGAGGGCAGGCGGTCGCCGATGAAGGCCCGGTAGGGCTCCATGGCCGTGTTGTTCGAGGCGTCCAGCAGCCACAGGCACAGCACCGCCATCCACACGGCGGTGACGAAGGGCATGAGGAACAGGAACACGGAGCAGCCGACGGCCCCGATCAGGAAGAAGGGCTTACGGCGTCCCCACTTCTCGCTCCAGGTCCGGTCCGAGAGCGCCCCGATGAGCGGTTGGACGAGCAGGCCGGTGACGGGTCCGGCCAGATTGAGGATGGGGATCTCGTCAGCGGAAGCCCCGAGGAACTGGTAAATGGGCGACATGGCGTTCTGCTGCATGCCGAAGGAGTACTGGATGCCGAAGAATCCGACGTTCATCAGCAGGATCTGAGCAGTGCTCATCATGGGCTTGTGCGCGATGTCCGCCGCGCTATTCTGGGAAGTCTGTGCCATAGGTCATCCTTGTCCTGGGCCCTGTGGAACTCTGTCGACGCCGCCCGAGACGGACGCCGCGCTTCCTGCCCGAGAGAACGCTGTACGGGACGGCGGGGATCTCAGGAAGTCAAGCAGGTCAATGATCCACCCAACATGACTAACGTTTGACAGGTCTTTAGTCCCATTATCGGATCTCGCACAAGCCGGACCGGGTCATGACTCAGACACGCAGGGCAATTATCCCACGATGCGCGCTGAGGGGCAACTCCAGAGCCAGCGCCTCACCGTCCGGGTCCCCGGTGGGCCCCGGTGACCTGAGGCCCGCCGGGAGACGCACGGTGCCGCCTCCCTCCTCGCCGAGCGCGACGGCGGCCACTCCGCCCTCGAACTCGCGCACCCAGGCGCCCGAGGTCCTCCGGGGCCGTCCCAGCGGGCGCCCCAGGTCGGCGTCGAGGGCGGGGAACCAGGGAGTGCGCGAGTAGTCGTCGTGACCGGTGGCCGTGTAGGCGCCCTCCCCTCCCCCGAAGACCCAGAAGGCCGCCAGCCCGTAGAGGCCGGGGGACGTGCGGGCACCGGACATGGAGCCGCCGCCCCCGCCGTCGGGCGTGCGCACGATGGACAGGCCCGGCCCTCGCAGCTCGTGAATCTGGGCCAGGGCCGTGGCCTCATCGAAGAGGTGATGGTCCCCCCAGCCCAGCCAGCACTCGTCGAAGCCACCACCCCAGGCCGAGTGGCGCTCCCAGCGGCCGGGTTCCCGGCGGGCCTCGGCCACGTTGGGGATGAGGATCTTGCCGACGCCGTTGAGGCCGGCACCGGCCTGGTCCACGAAGATGTTCAGCTCGGCGCGCAGGGCGGCGGTGTCGGCGATTCCGTCCAGGGGGGAGGTCCAGGCCGTAGTAGTCGTCGAAGACGTCGTTGTCCGCCATGACGCCGTCGAAGGCGGTCTCAGCGGTGGCCTGGCAGACCTCCTCCACCCAGCGGGCGCGGTAGTCGGGGTCCCACACACGGGCCTGGAAGTGGCCGGGGTAGGTGTTCCACTCGACCAGGTCGCCGTTGTCACGCCTGGCGAGCCAACCGCGGCGGAGGGCCTCGCGGTAGGACAGCCCGGAGGCGCGCATGGAGTCCGGCTCGAAGTCTCGCGTGGAGGACAGGCACCGGTAGGCCAGGACCGTCATGTCCGGTCGCGCCTCCTTGAGGCGGGCTGCTGCCTCGGTCTCCCAGGGCTGGAGGATCGCGGCCCGGTAGTGGGCGATCGCGAAGTCCAGCTCCCCGGGCTCGAGCGGGTTTCCGTAACGGATCCAGGCGCCGACGCCGCCGGTGCTGCTCCTCATGCTCCTCCTCGGTCGGCGCGGGTACCGGTCTGCTCGCCGGCACCGCCCTGACGGTAGATCTTGTTGTAGGAGGCGTTGACCTTGACCAGGTCGTAGGCCGCCTCCACGCGGCCGCGGGCGTTGAGGCTCAGGCGCTCGTAGAGATCGACGTCGCTGATGACCTCCTGGACCTTGTCCGCCATGACGGCGGGGTCACCGGGCTCGATGATGATGCCGCAGGGGTCCCAGGTCTCCCCCTCGTCGGTGACGATCAAGTCCTCGACGACGGAGCGCACGGCGCCGACGTCGGTGCTCACCGTGGGGATGCCGGCCCCCATGGTCTCCAGGGAGACGACCGGCAGGCCCTCGTTGTAGCTGGGCAGGACGAACAGGTCGAACTCAGGCAGGAGCTCACGGACCTTGACGGTCCCGCGGATGGTGATGACGCTCTCCAGGCCCTGCTCGACGATGCGGGTCAGGCACTGCTCGAAGTAGGAGGGCATGTGCTCGGTGGGCCGCACACGTCCAGGTGGATGTTCAGGCCCCGGTCCACCATGAGGCGCACCGAGTCGATCATGTCCAGCAGGCCCTTGATGGGCACGACGCGGGCGATGTAGACGAGCTTCCACAGGTGCTTGTCCGCGCCCTCCTTCTTGATCTCCTCGATAGCGGCCAGGCGGGCGGCGTAGGAGGCGTCGAACTCCGAGGTGACGATGCCGTTGGGGATGACGATGGCCCGCCCGGAGTCGCCGCCGAGCTCATTGGCCTCGGTGATGGCCCGCGGGTAGAGGTAGGTGGAGGCGTAGGCGTAGGGGTAGCACAGGCGCCCCATCTCCAGCCACCAGGCCATCCACATGCGCTCGCGCCCGGTGACGTCGAAGGTGCGGTAGTCGGTGAGCGTGACATTGAGGTCCAGCCTGCGCTCCAGGAGCGTGTTGACGGTGTCTCGCACGTAGAGGTTGTGCTCGGTCAGCAGCACCCGGGTGCCGTGCTCGCGGGCGGCGTTGACCCCCAGGAGCATGGCGTAGCCGGTGGTGTGGGCGTGGTAGACCTGGGCGCGCGGGACCGGTTCGGCCAGGACCGCGTAGGCCAGGGAGAAGAAGTCGCGCAGGCACCAGAAGATGTCGGTCATCGACATTCCCAGGTCCGGCATCAGGTCGTGGTAGGCCTCCATGAACTCGCGTGTGCCCAGGATCGCCCAGACCGGGTAGCGCCGTGAGGCGCTCAGGCCCTCGCCGATGACCTCCCACAGCGGCTCGGTGCGCCCCTCCTGTGCCAGGGCGAGCAGGGCCCCCAGGACGCGGCGGGAGAGCTCGCGGCGCTGGCGGCGGCTCATGCGCAGGTCCCGCGGGCGGGCGCGCAGGAAGTCCTCCTGGTGCTCCTCCATGGACAGGTAGAGGACCCTGACCCAGGCGACATTGTCCGGCATGCCGTAGAGGTCCTTGCGCGGCGAGTGGGAGTCCCAGGTGATGTGGATGATCCCGAAGGTGAGGTCCGGGTTGCCGGTGATGATGTCGTGGACCACCGCGGAGACACCGCCCTTGAGGTAGGGGTAGGTGGACTCCATGACGATGGCGACGTCGACGTCGACGTAGACGCCGTCCTCGGGGACACCATCGGGCAGGGCCTGGGGATCCGGCTCCGGCTCGGGCTCCTCGGGCGGCAGCGCGATCTCGGCCGCCCCGGCCGGAGCGTCCTCCGTCTCCTCCTCGTCCTCGCTGGTCTGCTGGGACAGGGGAATGGCGGCGGCGTCGGAGGCGGCCGAGGACACCGACTCCCAGGCGATGGCGGGGGGAGCCGAGGGGGTCGAGAAAACCTCTCGCGCTTCGTTGTCGGAGGCGCCGGGACCGTCGGAGCCGGTGACCGGGGACGGTCTGCCCCGGCTGGATCGGCACCGTCTCCTGGAAGGGGCCCGGCAGCGGTGGGCGAGGGCTCGGCAGCCCCATCGGCCCTCTCCGCGAAGGGCTCATCGGGAGCCGACGGCGCGGCCGGGGTATCCGGGGAGGCGGTGGGTTCGGGGAAGGCCGCAGGGAGCCGGGGATGCCACAGGCATTGGGGAGGCAGCGGGCCTTGCAGGGCAACGGGCTCGGGTGAGGCCGCTGAAAGCCGCGGGGGCGGAGCGCACGGTCCCGAAGATCGGGGAGTCCAGGACCTCGGCGTCGCCTGAGGAGGCGGGGGGCTCCGGGGTCCTGGGCCGCGGCTGAACCAGGCCGTAGCCGGCTGGGGCCGGGGTCTGCACGACGCCGTAGATCGGCACCGCGGGCACCTCAGGAGTGGAGGCCGATCCGCTCGAGGAGGGCGTGGCGTGGGCGGCCGCCGCCCTGGAGGGCGCGGGGGCCGCGGCGTCGGCCTGATCCGGAGTGCCGGCCGACGCCGTCGCGGCTGAGGGCTCGACCCGTTGCCGGCCGTGATCGGCTCGCCGCCCTCTGGAGGCCTCGGGCGCAGCCGGGGCACTGTGCGCGCTGCGGGCAGTGGCGGCGCTGGGTGCCGAGGGGCCGCTCAGAGCACTGGAACCGCCGGCGGTGACGACGACGCCGTAGCCGTCGGGACCGACCTTGACCGTGGGGCCGGTCTCCTGGCCCCGGTCGCCGATGCCGGGGGCGTCGTCGGGACTGGGCATCGGGGCGTAACCACCGGCTGGGGCCGAGTAGCGAAGCGGAAGACTCTCCAGCCGGGCACGGAAGGACGACGAGGAGCTCACCAGGACATGGCCTTTCCCCAGAAGAAGGAGTACTCGGGCGAGGCCCACCGCTTGCGGTAGAGCAGTAGGCCCAGCGCGCACAGTGCGAGGTCGACGCCGGCCAGCGGCAGGTAGGCGCCGGTACCGGCCACCCGCAGCAGCAGGGCCGCGGCGACAGCCACATGGATGCCGGACAGCAGCAGCGCGGAGGTCGAGTCGCCGATGTGGTCGATCTCGTAGCACAGGAGCGTCAGCACCGTGAACAGGGTTGAGGACAGACACACCTCGAGGACCAGCACCACCTGCTCGGGGGCGATGAGTGCCATGGAGCAGATGACCACGATGACACCGGCGACCCCCACGACGCAGGCGCGGATGAGGCTGGCGTCCAGCAACCGGCGCAGAGTGCGCCCGCGGTCGCGCAGACTGGTCATGCCCTCGCGCTTGAGAACCGTCTGGAACAGGGCGATCTCAGTGTTGACCCGGGGTGCGGTGACCGCGAAGTAGTAGCAGTAGGCGACGACGGCGGGCTGAAGGCACAGGTAGACCAGTGCCACGTCGAAGTCGCGACCGGCACCCAGGAAGAGGAAGAACTTGTCTGACCACAGCACTCCCCCCAGGATCGCACCCCGAAGCATGTCCTGCACGAGGATGCCGGTGGAGACCGCCCGGGGGCGCAGGATCCTCCCCAGGGACCGTCCCATGGACAGCACCTGACTGAGGGTGCCCAGCAGCGGGGGCAGGTACCACCAGGTGGGTTCTGCCAGGAGGGCGACGGCGTAGAAGAGCCAGCCCACCGACCACAGGCGCCGTCGGCCTGAGACGTCGGCGACGATGAGCGACTGGACGAAGACGACGTGCAGGAGGAGCAGGGCGGTGTGCACGCCTATGACGTGCAGGTTCCAGCCGGTCACGGTGGCCATGACGAGGATCTCCAGCGCCGTGGGGACGAGCGCCCACAGGAACAGGGCCGGCCAGATGGAGCAGTAGCGCTCCAGAACAGCCCGAGGGCCCCGTCCGATCGAGTCACCCAGGAGACGGTAGACGGGGGTGCCGATGATCTGGCTGAGCCAGGGGACCGCCACCGACACGCTCAGGACGATGACCGGCAGGCCGGTTCCGTCGATCTGGCTGGCGGCCATCTTCTGAGAGACGACGGGGAAGCTCAGACCCAGGAGGATCGCCGGGGACATCCCCAGGAGCATCGCCGCCCCCCAGTGCCAGCGGGCTCCGGGGGCGATGCCGCCGCGCTTGAGCGCCCGGGTGGGGGGCGCCGTGACGAGCCCCAGACCGAGGAGGACAGTGACGACCAGGACGCCGATCGTCCCCGCCGTCGGCCAGGCGAGCCAGGGCAGCACCACCGTCACCACGCCGACGGCGCTCAAAGCCGCAGCAGCGTTGGCGGTCCGCAGACGCGGGAAACGGTGCTGATGAAAATGTCGCGGTTCGTATCTGAGTTGGGTCATGGGAGTAGTGGCACCAAGGATGCGTCAGCACGCAGGGCGATCCGAGCCGGGCATTCAGAACCGTGGGTGAGGAGCGCTACGGCGGCCTGAATGAGGGCGGGTAGGACGGTTACGGACAAGAACGGGCAGAGACGGTTGAATGAGCCCCGCACTTCACGGGCGACGACACCGACCGACCAGGTCCTCGGGACGACTTTCGCCGGAGCGTCACTCCACTGTATCCGTCAGAGGGCGCACATGAGACAGTCAGGCCAAACTTTCAGGTCGTTCTCCCGACACACTCAGGCTGCTTTAAATCTAAATTCCATCCACTCCGCCGGGACACCGGCGATAAGAACTGTAAGTATTGACAATCACTGACCTCCGACCGCCGGGGCTGCAGGCACATCGCGATGGCTACCACCTGGAAAAATATGGCGACCGGACGATTTTCGCTCCACTCGCATCACTGCGGTTGATGCCAAAGCGGAAGGGCGGGCACAAGCGCCAACCGGGCACCGACGACGATGGGCCGCACCCCGTCCAGGTTGCGGCCCATCGTATTGAACTGATAAGGAAATCTGTTCCAGATGCCCCGACCGGAGGCCGACTCAGCCCCTCCGAGCCGGCATCCCGCTCAGCGGCCAGTCTCAGCGAGCGACCTCAGTGACCGGTCTCAGCAGCCGGCGAGGCACCTCCGTCACGACTGATCGGCGTCGAGGAGATGCGCAGGGGACTGGAGGCACTGCTCCCGCCACCGGCTGCGGCCTCCTCGGCCTCGCGCAGCGCGGCGACCTCGGCCTCGCCCTGCTCCCAGGGCTCACCGCGGAAGATGAACTCGCCCAGGATGGACTCGCCCTCGGCATCGACGATGACCTTCTGTCCCCGCTCGATCTCCCCGAAGAGGATCTTCTCGCTCAGGGCGTCCTCGATGTCGCGCTGGATGGCGCGACGCAGCGGACGGGCGCCGAGCACCGGGTCGAAGCCGCGCTCGGCCAGGAGCTCCTTGGCAGCGTCGGTCAGCTCGATGGTCATCTGCTGCTCGGCCAGGCGCTTGTCGAGGCGCGCGATCATGAGGTCGACGATCTGGCGCACCTCCTCCTTTGGTCAGCTGCGGGAAGACGATGAGGTCGTCGACGCGGTTGAGGAACTCGGGCCGGAACTGCTGCTTGAGCTCGCGGTTGACGTGGGACTTCATCTCCTCGTAGTCCATGGCGCCGGACTCGGTGGACTGGAAGCCGGTGGCCACCGACTTACCGATGTCCTTGGAGCCGAGGTTGGTCGTCATGATGATGACGGTGTTCTTGAAGTCCACCACGCGACCCTGGGCGTCGGAGAGGTGCCCGTCCTCCAGGATCTGCAGCAGCGAGTTGAAGATGTCCGGGTGGGCCTTCTCGACCTCGTCGAACAGGACCACGGAGAAGGGCCGACGGCGCACCTTCTCGGTGAGCTGGCCGCCCTCGTCGTAGCCGACGTAGCCGGGAGGGGCGCCGAAGAGTCGCGAGACCGTGTGCTTCTCGGCGAACTCGGACATGTCGAGCTGGATGAGGGCGTCCTCGTCGTCGAACAGGAACTCCGCCAGGGCCTTGGCCAGCTCGGTCTTTCCGACGCCGGTGGGGCCGGCGAAGATGAAGGAGCCGCCGGGGCGCTTGGGGTCCTTCAGGCCGGCACGGGTGCGACGGATCGACTTCGACAGCGCCTCGATAGCCTTGTTCTGGCCGATGATGCGCTTGTGGAGCTCGGACTCCATGTTGAGGAGCTTGGCGGACTCGGCCTCGGTCAGCTTGACCACCGGGATGCCGGTGGACATGGCCAGGACCTCGGCGATGAGCGCCTCGTCGACCTCGGCGACCTGATCGAGGTCGCCGGACTTCCAGGCCTTCTCCTTGGCGGCGCGCTCGTCGGCCAGGCGGCGCTCGTCGTCGCGCAGGGAGGCGGCGCGCTCGAAGTCCTGGTCGTCGATCGCGGACTCCTTCTCCCGCTTGACCTCGGCGATCTTCTCGTCGATCTCGCGCAGCTCGGGCGGGGCGGTCATGCGGCGGATGCGCAGGCGGGCGCCGGCCTCGTCGACCAGGTCGATGGCCTTGTCCGGCAGGAAGCGGTCGTTGATGTAGCGGTCGGCGAGCTTGGCGGCGGCCTCGATGGCCTCGTCGGTGATGACGATGCGGTGGAAGGCCTCGTAGCGGTCGCGCAGGCCGGTGAGGATCCCGATGGTCTCCTCGATGCTGGGCTGGTCGACGGTCACCGGCTGGAAGCGGCGCTCCAGGGCCGCGTCCTTCTCGATCTTGCGGTACTCGTCCAGGGTGGTGGCCCCGATGGTCTGGAGCTCGCCGCGGGCCAGCATGGGCTTGAGGATGGAGGCGGCGTCGACGGCCCCCTCGGCGGCGCCGGCCCCGACGAGGGTGTGGATCTCATCGATGAACAGGACGATGTCGCCGCGGGTGCGTACCTCCTTGAGGACCTTCTTGAGACGCTCCTCGAAGTCGCCGCGGTAGCGCGAGCCGGCCACGAGCGAGCCCATGTCCAAGGAGTAGAGCTGCTTGTCGCGCAGGGTCTCGGGAACGTCGCCGTGGACGATGGCCTGGCTCAGGCCCTCGACGACGGCGGTCTTGCCCACGCCCGGCTCCCCGATGAGGACGGGGTTGTTCTTGGTGCGCCGAGAGAGGATCTGCATGACCCTCTCCATCTCCTTCTTGCGCCCGATGACCGGGTCCAGCTTGCCCTCACGGGCGGCGGCGGTGAGGTTACGGCCGAACTGGTCCAGGATGGCGCTGCCGGACGGTGTGCCCTCCTTGGAGGGGCCGCCGGCGTTGACGGTCTCCTTGCCCTCGTAGCCCGAGAGCATCTGCATGACGGTCTGGCGCACGCTGGACAGTCGCCGCCGAGGTTGGTCAGGACCTGGGCGGCCACGCCCTCGCCCTCACGCAGCAGGCCGAGCAGCAGGTGCTCGGTGCCGATGTAGTTGTGGCCGAGCTGGAGGGCCTCGCGCATGGAGAGCTCGAATACCTTCTTGCCGCGCGGCGTGAAGGGAATATGGCCGGTGGGGGCCGACTGCCCCTCGCCGATGATCTCAATGACCTGGCCGCGCACGGCGTCCAGGGAGATGTCCATGGACTCCAGCGCCTTGGCGGCAACTCCCTCGCCCTCGTGAATGAGGCCGAGAAGGAGGTGCTCGGTGCCGATGTAGTTGTGGTTCAGAGCCCGCGCCTCGTCCTGCGCGAGCACGACGACGCGGCGGGCGCGGTCGGTAAAGCGTTCAAACATCAGTAGTTCCTCCTCGGCACGTGCTCGGTGCGGTACCGCTCGTCCGGTAGTGGCGAGGGATGTCGCAGCGCCGTGGAGAGACGACGCTGGGAGCACGTGCTGACAAGGCTAACCAGCCGGATGCCTCGCCCATGCCCCTGTTCGCGGTAGGCGTGAGTAAGCCTTGAGCCGGGTCGGCTCAAGATGAGGAGCCGCACGCTTGGGCGCTCGCACATACCCTGGTGGACGCGGAGACAGTTCCAGCGAGGACAAGGAAGGAAAGTACCCATGGCAACGACCACTCGGACCGTCGTCGGACAGCTCAGTGAGGTGGTCCCGTTCCTTGAGGCCGGAGTACTGGGCCGGTCCCGTTCGGCCTCCGCAGAGGCCGCTGTGGACCTGGGGACCTCCGCCGGAGGTATAGCGGTCAGGGGTTACGAACGCTTCAGCATGATGGGGAACAACCGTGTGGGAATGTCCGTCACCGCCATCCAGGACGGGCCCTACGTCCACATCGTCGGGATCACTCTGGGTGGCAGTCAGGCGGTGTTCCTCAAGCTCAACACCATCGGTGAGGAGGAGTTCCTGGCCACCCTCAACTCCACGATCTCCCAGTGGGAGGAGGAACACCCCGGCGGGTGAGGGAGCACCTCGCCAACCAGCCCGCCCCGGCCGACCAGAGCCCCTGCTCCCGCCCCGTCGCGATCAGGGCAGGTCGCGCGTTCGTGCCCTCTATCCCTCGAACGCGTGCCCTCAGGTACGAGCTCGCGGGGGCTCAGCCGAGGTGAAGAGCCCGGGACGCAGCGACGCGGCTCAGTCCAGCTCGAGCAGGCCACGGCGCAGCGCCTCGGTGACGGCGGCCGTGCGTGAGTCGACGCCGAGCTTGGCGTAGGCGCGCAGCAGATGGGTCTTGACGGTGGCCTCGGTGATGTAGAGCTCGGCACCGATCTGGTTGTTGGACAGTCCGCGTGAAGCCGCCTGGAGCACCTGCCTCTCACGTGGGGACAGACTCACCGGTGCCCCCGCCCGGCACGGCGAGCCGTCGGCGCCGCGCCCGGTCCCCCGCGCCGCCCCGACGAGGCGAGTGGTCACGGCCGGGCTCAGCGCGCTGCGACCCACCGCGGCGGAGAGGACCGCGGCGAGGATGTCCTCGCGCGGGGAGTCCTTGAGAAGGTAGCCGATGGCTCCGGCCTCGACGGCGCGCAGGATGTCCCCGTCGGTGTCGTAGGTCGTCAGGACCACGACGCGGGGCGCGTCGGGACGAGCGGAGATCCGGCGGGTGGCCTCGACGCCGTCGAGTCCGGGCATGCGCAGGTCCATGAGGATGACATCGGGGACGAGCTCGGCGGTCAGGGCGATGGCCTCGGCGCCGTCGGCGGCCTGCCCCACCACCTGGAGGTCCGGCTCGCCGGAGAGCATGCCGACGATCCCGGAACGCACCACCGGATGGTCGTCGACCACCAGGAGGCGGACCCGGCGGTCGTCCGCGCGGGGCGCCGAGCACACCTGAGCCGGGTCCGCGGAGCCCGGAGCACTTGCTGAGGAGGAGCCGACGTCGTTCACAGGGGCATTCTGGCCTCGACGACGGTTCCGACACGCCCGCGTTCGTCGGGTTCCTGGAGCGGGTCGACGGTCAGCGTCCCGCCGAGGGTCTCCACGCGTGATCGCATCCCGGTCAGCCCGGTTCCCTCCGGTACCCCTCCCGCGCCGACGCCGTCGTCGGCGACGGTGACGATCAGCTCGCCGGTTTCGGAGGAAACGGAGACGACGACGTCGACGTGGCTCGCATGGGAGTGGCGCACCACGTTGCTCAGGGACTCCTGGACGATACGCAGGACCGCGACCTGGAGCCCGGAGGTCATGTGGGCCGGCAGCTCGGCGATGAGGGAGATGCTCAGACCGCGGTTCTCCTGGGCCCGGGTCAGGCGCCGCAGCGCCGCCTGCAGGCCGTCGTCGCGCAGAGCGCAGGGGCTCTCACCTGCCACCAGGGCCCGAGCCTCGGCCAGGTTGTCGCGCGCGACGGACTCGATCTCGGCGAGCAGCCCGTGCACTGCCCGTGCTTCGCGGGGGTCGCCTCTTCGAGCCCTCGGCGAGATCATTGAGGGCTGTCTGGGCGAGGTTGACCACGGAGATGAACCCCTGCGCCAGGGTGTCATGGACCTCGCGGGACCAGCGCTCGCGCTCGGCGGCGATGCCCGCGGCGCGCTCGGCGGCGACCAGCTCGCTCTGCGTACGGGCCAGCGCTGCGAGCGCCTCCTCCTTGTCGGCCAGGGCATGGATGGCCTCGTAACGGACGATGTGGACCCAGGTGACCCAGGTGCCCGTCACCAGGACGACGATGACCATGATGAGGGGGTTGATCCACCACGTCTCGTCACCCTTGATGTACCCGACGGCGGCGAAGCCCGCCGCGAAGACGAGGTGCGCAACGACGGCGGCCCACCACTTGGTGTAGACCCACCAGAGCAGCGGCAGGACGACGAAGAAGGTCAGTGGGGCGAAATCGGAGTAGAACACGCCCAGGAGCGTGGCGGCCGCGAGCGTCCAGGTCAGGACGCACCAGACCCAGCGAGGCAGATCGGCCCGATCGAGCGGCGGGTAGACGCCCGTGGGGCTGTCCGTGCCCTCGCAGGCCAGGCGCAGCTTGCCGCACAGGTCGCGGGGCCAGGACACGAGATCCTGCGTCTCCTGGCTCATCTGTCCACTGTATCGCGGCGGGTGATGATGATGGCGGCCACGACGCCGCCCACGAGCCAGGCGGCCACGACGGCCAGGCCCTTGCCGGTCTCCCAGGCGCCGGTGGGTTCTGCGATGGCGGCGGTGGCGGGCAGGAACGCCTCGCGCATGAGCTCGGCCGACCAGCGCACCGGCAGGACCGAGAAGCCGTGAACCATCCAGGCCGGCAGCTGGGACAGGGGCAGGAAGAGGCCGGAGACGAACTGGAGGATGATGATGATCGGGGTGAGGATCCCGGAGGCGGCCCGCGAGGAGGGGCAGCAGCGGCCGATAGCCAGCCCCAGAGCGGTGCAGGCGCCGATCGTGAGCAGGAGGGCCAGGGCCGCCAGTGCCCAGGATCTCGCCGCGGAGGGCAGGCTCAGCCCCAGGGCGAGGCGGCCGATGCCGATGAGAACGACGATGTTGAGCCCGGACAGGGCGACGTTGGCCAGGCACTTGGCGGCCACGTAGGCCCAGGCCGGCACGGGCAGGACGGCCAGGCGCTTGAGCTCGCCGTTCTCGCGCTCGGCGGCCACGGAGATCGCCAGGATCTGCGTGCAGGTCATGAGCACGCCCATGGTGATCATGGCCGGCAGCATGTACTCGCCGAAGGTGATGCCGCCTTTCATCTCACCGGGGAAGACGGCATTGAACAGGATGAGCATGAACAGGGGGTAGAGGAGCCCCATGACGAAGGCGATGGGTTCGCGCACGAAGCTGACCAGGCTCGCCCAGGTCATGGTCATGACGGCGGTCGCTGCGCTGCCGGGCCGTTGGGTCGGGGCCGCGGGTACGGCGGCGGAGGGGGCGAGCGCGGTGGTCATGAGGGCTCCTCACGTGGGCGGGTGAAAGGCTGGGCGGCAGGCAGCGAAGAGGCTGCAGGAGGGATGGGGACGCCGGCGCGCCGGGGAGACGGAAGGGGAAAGACGCGCCGGCGAGGTCAGGTGAATGCGGATCAGGTGGAGTGGTGGCGGGAGACGAGCTCGAGGTAGTGGTCCTCCAGGCTCGGGGTGTGGACCTGGAGTCCGGGAACCTCGCCGTCGGGCCCGGTGAGGCGGCCCATGAGGCCGCGGACGACGGCGGTGGGGGTGGCCGTGTACTCGGTGCGCTCGACACCGTCCTCGATCCAGCTGACGGTGCGCTCGCTGCCGGCCTGGCGGGCCAGGGCCTCGGGCGTGCCGTACTCGATGACGCGGCCGCCCAGGATGATGGCGACCTCGTCCGCCAGCTGAGCAGCCTCGTCGAGGTAGTGGGTGGTCAGCAGAACGCTGGTGCCGTCGGTGCGCAGATCCTTGACGAGGTCCCAGAAGACGTGGCGGGCCTCGGGGTCGAAGCCGGTGGTGGGCTCATCGAGGAACAGCAGCTCGGGGCGGCCGATGATGGCCAGGGCGACATCGAGGCGGCGGCGACGTCCTCCGGACAGGCGCGAGGCGCGGGTGCGGGCGTCGTCGGAGAGTCCCACGCGATCGATGGTCTCGGCGATGTCGGCGGGCCGAGCGAAAAAACGGGCGATGTGGCTGACGGCCTCGGTGACAGTGAGGTCCTTGAAGTCCGCGGAGGTCTGGGAGACGACGCCGATGCGGGCGCGCCAGGTGCGCGAGGCGTGCCCGGGGTCCTCCCCCAGGACGGAGACGGTGCCGCCGCCACGACGGCGCAGACCCTGGAGGATCTCGACGACGGTGGTCTTGCCGGCACCGTTTGGCCCCAGGAGGGAGAGGACAGTGCCGGCCGGAACCGTGAGGTCCAGGTTCTCCAGGACGCGCTTGTTCCCGTAGGACTTGTTCAGGCCGCGGATCTGGACGGCGGGGAGCTGCGACATGCCTCCAGTGTGTGATCTGGATCGCGGCGCCGGTAGCAACCGGTCGGACCACGGGGGCGTCCACCACTCGGTGGACAGCGGCCCACGGCGAAGGCGCGCCGGTCTGCGCACTGGTGTGCGCTCTGACCGCAGATGCAGTGCGGGCGGGGATCATCAGAGCAGTCGTCCCGCCAGAAAGCATCCAGCACCAGAGTTGTGAAGCAACAGAGTCGGCGTCGATATTGGTTTTACCGAAAGTGACGGTTGGCAGGTTGTTGGTTCACCCGGAGCACTTTTTCAGAGCACCGAAAGTGATCCCTCGGTCGAAGACATCACCCACCATCATGGAAGCAGTTCTCAATTTCTCAGCCTTGGACAGTAACCCGGCTCTGCTGAGCCCGAGTCACAGGCAGCGTGCAGTTCCGGCGAACCACTGGCACCACCCACCGTCAGCGATGCGCGTGACGCCAGCGGGGTGAGTCACGAGGTAGAGGACGTCGGTGAGCACCTCGCCGTGTCCGCAGCACGATCTCCCGTTCAAGAGCGGGAGATCACCCCGTCCTCCAGGGCATTCCCGTCAACGCAGCAGGACCCCGGGCCGATCCGCTCTTCGAGCCGTGCTCACCCGAACTGCCGCTCGACAGCGGCGATGTCCCCGTAGGAGGCCTGCGCCCCCACTGAGGTCGTCGCGAAGGCGGAGACGGCCGAGGCCGCACGTGCCGCCTCCCTGAGTCCGGCGCCTGCAGCGAGCGCCGCCAGCAGCGTGCCCAGGAAGGAGTCGCCGGCACCGGTCGTGTCCACGACGTCGGCCGGGAAGGGATCGATCGGGGTGATCTCCTTCCCCTCGATCACCATCGACCCGCGTCCCCCCAGGGTCACCACAGCGGAGGGGATCCCCATCGCGGCCAGTCTCCTTGCGCAATCGCCCCAGTCCATGGCGTCGTCGCCTCGCTCGTGCTCCGGCTCAGCCGCTGTCTCAGGCATGCCCGGCTTCAGCATGTCGGCGAGCTCATGCTCGTTGACGACCAGGACGTCGATCGCCTCCAGGAGCCCCGCAGACAGGACAGGGTGGAACGGAGAGTTGTTGAAGACCACGCGGGTGCCGGCGTCGTGGGCGATGCGGGCCGCGGCCTCGACCGCGTCGGGGCTGACCTCCATGCACAGCCCCAGCACACGGGCCTCGCGGATGACGTCCTGGTGCCGCTGCGCCGTCGAGACGTCCACTCTCCCGTTCGCTCCGGGAGACACCACGATGGTGTTGTCCCCCGTGCTGTCGACGGTGATGATGGCGGTTCCGGTGGCCACGTCCTCACGCTGAACCGCGGCGGTGTCCACGCCGGCGCGCTGGAGGGACTCGATGAGCAGGTCGCCGTGGCCGTCCCGTCCAACGGAGCCAATCATCCACACACGAGCACCGAGAAAACCGGCCTGAACCGCCTGATTCGCCGACTTGCCTCCCGGCAGGATCACGAGGTCCTCCCCGCTGACCGTCTCACCGGGCTTGGGAAAGCGCTCCGTTCGGACCGTGAGGTCAGCATTGAGCGACCCGAAGACGGCGACCTCTCCGGATACGTCACCCAGGACAGCTCGTACACCAGACCCCATTTCCGGTTCCTCTCTGCGATGCAGCACGGATACACGCCCATCACACCACACCTCACCGAGAGGCAGCACTCCCGCCGGTCCTGACCGCGGGCCGGCGCAGGCTCGTACGGCGGCCCGCCGTCCGGCACGCCTCCACCAGGACGTCAATGGCCAGAGGCCGGGGCCTCTCGGCGCGGGCGACCACCTCGACGCGCCGCTGCTCGCGGGCCAGCGGCCGCACCTGGACTCCCTCGTGCCGGTAGGCGCTCAGCGCCATCCCGGGCAGCAGGGCCGCCCCCACCCCGGCGGCGACGAGCGCCTGCACAGCCACGTAGTCGTCGGAGGCGTAGGCGGTCTCGGGCGTGAAGCCGTTGGCCCGACCGACGGCGATGAGCTCCTCGTGGCAGCGCGCGCAGCCGGTCACCCACCGGCACTGGGCGCCGTCGGCGATGCGCGTGATGCCGCCGGGGTGGGTGACGAGGTAGAGGACATCGTCGAGCAGGTGCACCGACTCCAGTCCCTCACCGGCATCGTCGTCGATGTAGGAGAAGGACAGGGCCGCGTCCACCCGCCCGCGCCGCAGCGCGTCGAGGGCCTCGGGCGGCTCGGCGTCGACGAGCTCGACCTCCAGGCCCGGATACTGCTGGCCGACGACGTCGAGCACCCCCGGAACCAGGGAGGCCACCGCGGAGGGGAAGGCGGCCAGGCGCACCCGCCCCGCTTCCGCGTGCGCCATGGAGACGACCTCGCGCTCGGTGCGATCCAGCAGGTCGAGGACCTCCTGGCCCCGGGCCGCCAGCGCTCGCCCCTCCTCGGTGAGCCGCACCCCGCGCCCGGCCCGTGTCAGCAGGACCGCGCCGGTCGCACGCGACAGGGCGGCGAGCTGGTGGGAGACGGTGGACTGACTGAACCCCAGTGACTCCGCGGCGGCCGAGACGGTGCCGAGCCGGGAGAGCTCCACGAGGGAGCGCAGCTGCTGCACATCGATCACGTCACCAAGTATGGCTCATATCGATGGGTATTCCATAAAAACATTCATTGGACCGATAGTCCCGGCCGTCATCATCATGGAGCCATGACCGCAACCGACACCCTGCCCCAGGCGCCCGCCACCAGCACGCAGGCGATCCTCGACTTCGATGCCGTCCTGCGCACCTACGAGGCCGTCTCGCGCGTCCTGCCCGAGACTCCCGCCTGGTCCTACCCGCTGCTCAACGCCGAGGCCGGGGTCGAGGTCGTGGTCAAGCACGAGAACGTCCAGCCCACCGGTGCCTTCAAGGTCCGCGGCGGGGTGGCGCTCATGGCGACGCTCAGCCCCGAGGAGCGGCGCCGCGGCGTCGTGACCGCCTCCACCGGCAACCACGCCCAGTCCCTGGCCTGGGCGGGCGCCCGCAGCGACGTGCCCGTCACCGTCGTCGTCCCGGTGGGCGCACCGGCCCGCAAGGTGGCCGCGGTGCGCGCCCTGGGCGCCCGCGTCGTCGTGGAGGGCGAGACGATGTGCGACTCGCTCGCCCACGCCGAGGCCCTCTCGCTGGCCGAGGGGATGCGCATGGTCTCCCCCGGCGACGAGCCGGCGATCGTGCTCGGACACGCCACCGTCTACCTCGAGCTCTTCCGTCGCCACCGCGGCCTGCGGAGCGTCTACGCCCCGGTCGGCTCGGGCTCCGGTGCCGCCGGAGCCTGCCTCGTGCGCGATGTCCTGGCGCCCGAGTGCTGGGTCATCGGCGTCCAGTCCAGTGCTGCTCCGGCCGCGCACCGCGCCTGGAAGTCCGGCAAGCCGGCCACCGTCCTCAGTCGCACCCGCGTGGCGGGCCTGGCCGTCGGGAGCGAGCTTCGCCCTCACCCAGTCCGTGCTGGGCCGCAGCCTCAACGACTTCATCCTGGTCGACGACGACGCGATCCAGCGCGCCGTCGGCCTCATGTCCACCCACGCCCACACCCTGGCCGAGGGCGCCGGGGCCGCGAGCCTGGCCGGGACTCATGGCCGACCCCGTCCCGCAGGGGTCCCTGCGCCATCGTGTGCACCGGCGGCAACGCCGACGACCAGCGAGCTCGCCGGCATCTCCACCTCGACCACTGTCGGCTCCGCCGTCGCCGACGACGTGACTCTGACCTGCTGAACCAGGGATCTACCCATCGGACGATTTGGGGAATACTCCCCGTTGAGCCGGGGTGGCTGCCCGGTGACACTCAGGTGAGGGCCGGGAAGCGCAGTCGGGGGCGCATACCCGGCCCTCTCCCTTGCTCCGACCGGATTGAGTGACCACCGCGCGGACATGAACCGGCTCAGGCTCACTACTCCATCCGGAGAACCGCGGAATGACGCGGTTCAGAAACTGCGCCCGACGACGTCGGCGGCTTGATGTCCGCTCGGTGGACACTTGCCGCGGGGAGTCAGCGTTCAGCAGGGCCCGCGTGCACGGCGGAACCGGTCGACGCCGACCGGCTCGAGCGCAGGTAGGCGACCGTTGCGGCCAATACCAGGATCCCGCCCACCCAGAAATGAGGCATCCACAGAACCAGCCGCCACCAGCCGTAGCGCGAGAGCGGCTCCCCGCCAGGAGCCTCGGGATCGCCGGCGCCGAACCGGCCATCCCGTAGGCCATGAGCAGGACCCCCGAGACCCAGCCGAAGGCCAGGCGCATCCAACGCGGCACCCTGATGACGTCCGGGCGCAGCAGGGCGAAGCCGAAGACGACGAACCCCAGCTTCACCAGCCCGGAGACGAAGACGACCACGACGAACCAGGTGGGCCGCTCCTGGGCGAGCCGCAGGGCATCGCCCTGAAGGACCGTGTCGACCAGCCACGGGGAGCCCAGTGACCAGGACACGCTGACGCAGCCGAAGAAGGCCCACCACAGCATCATGGCGACGACCACCGCCCGCGAGCGCCCCGTCATCTCAGCGCGCTCCTCACATCACATCGGCCACGGCATCGCATCGTCGGACTCCTTCGACCTAAGTCCTGTTGCGTATGTCCGGACGGCGCTGCGAGGCCCACCCCGGAATCCAGATCGAAGAACGCACCCGCGCGCTTGATCATGCCTCTTTGTCGCCCCACAGCAGTCACCCCATCCATGGGCGGGACAGACCGCAAGGGCCGGCCCGGCTCAGCCGACGGCGTCGAGCACGGGGGACAGGGCGTCTAGCAGCGGGTCGAGGTCCTCCTCCCCAGTGGCCGTCTCGAGCTCGCCGATCTGGATGCCGACGACCTCGCCGCGGGCGAGGACCTCGGCCGCCTGGCGCAGCTCGGCCAGGCTCAGGCCTCCGCCGACGAGGTAGTCGGTCGGCACGACACCGGGCTCCAGCACGTCGCAGTCGATGTGGATGTAGACGGGCCTGCCGTCCACCACCCGCCCGAGCCGCTCAGCGAAGCCCTCTCCAGGCCCGACGAGGGGGATGCCCGCACCCTCGATGAGATCGGCCTCGGGCGGGTCGATGTCGCGCACCCCGGCCAGGACCACGTGGTCCGTGCCCAGCCCGGCGCCGAGTCCGAGTCCCACAGCCCCAACGGTCCGGACAGGGCCAGGCCGCCGAGGTAGCCGCTCGGCGTGCTCTCCGGGAAGTTGAGGTCGGCGTGGGCGTCGAACCACACGACGAGCGCGTCGGGCCGGTTGGCAGCAACGACGGGCAGGGTCGCCAGCGCCCCGGCACAGCGGCTCAACGCGGTCACCGGTACGGCAGAGCCGGCCCACAGCACCTCGTAGTGGGCCGCGAGCGCCTCCAGTTCGTCGCGGGCGGCGTCGAGCTCGACCTGCCAACCCACGCTCAGCGCCGGGCGGGGTGATCCGATGACGACGGGCTCGACGTCGTAGCGCCGCGCCAGGGCGGCGGCCAGGCGCGGTGAGGCCGCCATGGCTCGGTCGTTGTGGTCGCCGATCCTCCCGGCGACGTGGGTGACCACGACCCTCTCTTCTGGCCCCTGTGCTCATCTCCGGCTCCTCTCGTTGCGCGGGTTTCACGTTACCCGCAACGCTAGGGACCGGCGGTGCCGTGCCTCAGCCACCGAGGAGGAGCCGTAGCCCCCGCCTCCCGTCACGACTGTGGGCTGATGTCCGCACGCCAGTCGCCGACGTCGCGGTCGTACCTTACTTAGAGCTCGCGTTCGAGGGGTAGAGGATACGAACACGCGCCCTAAGGTACGAACACGCGGACGCTTCACCCCACTTTCGCAACAGGCCCTACTCGACCTCGACCAGGATCGTCACCGGGCCGTCGGCCTCCATGTCGATCTTCATGTCGGCGCCGAAGCGGCCGGTGGCCACCTCCAGGCCGCGCCCACGCAGGTCCTCGGCCACGGCCTCCACCAGGGGCTCGGCCACCTCGCCGGGGGCCGCCTTGTTCCAGGTAGGGCGCCGGCCCTTGCGCGTATCGGCATAGAGCGTGAACTGGGAGACGACAAGCACCGGCGCACCGGCGTCGGACACCGAGAGCTCGTCCTCCAGGAGCCGCAGGTCCGCGATCTTGCGGGCAACCGTGGCCACCTGCTTGGGGCCGTCGTCGTGCGTGGCACCCACCAGGACCATGAGGCCGGGCCGGGTGATCTCCCCGACCACCTCACCGTCGACGCGAACGGCCGCCCGATTGACTCGCTGAATGACCGCGCGCATCAGCGACCAGCGCTCCAGTCGCGCGGGCCGCGACCCACCGCGCCCCGGCCGACGCTGCGAGGCCCGCCCCGGGATGCGGATCGAGGAGCGCACCCGCACCGGCGCCAGCGCCTGCAGGGCTGGACGCACGTCCACCAGGTAGACGGCACTGGCCACCACACCCAGCAGGCCGAGCATCGAGGCGGCCCCGAGGACGCCGACGACCACTGTTCCAACGGCGTTGACCACGGTCCAGAACCGTTTGGTGTTCTTACCGGCCGCCACGTAGTACTGCGTCGGGCGCAGCAGCGAGTCGACCAGCGCCCAGACACCCATGAGGATCGCGACCACCTGGGCCGCGAGCCAGGTCCCACTTGACGGCCGCAGCGAGGAAGACGGCAACTGAAGAAGGACGCTCACGCGCACCAGGCTACCGGTCGGTGGCCCGTGAACCCAGTGATACAGCCACGCCCAGCGAGAACACTTGACTCCTCAGGCACCCGGTGGCTGCTTGGTGACGCGCCGGCCGACGAGAGGCACCCGGAGCCGGGAAACGCTCAGAGCCGCAGCCCCTTGCGCAGCTCGGCTCCGGGGCGCTCGGCGGGGCTGGCCTGGGCGCGTCCCTCGGGCGAGACCAGCGGCTCCTGGGCGGCGTCGACCCGCCCGACGACGACCGTCTCACCAGTGGCCTCATCAACCTCGGTGATCTCAACGGTCAGCTGCTCGCCCGCAGGCACGGCGCGGCGCAGCAGGGCCAGGGCGATGGGGCCGAGCTCGTGGTGTCGCGCCACGGAGGTCACCGCTCCCACGGGCCTCTCCCCCATGCGCACGCTCGCACCCGGCTGGGGCAGGTCGCCGCCGAGGCCGTCGAGCTGGAGCACCGTCAGGCGGCGCGGCGGCCGCCCCAGGTTGAGGGTGCGCGCGATCGTCTCCTGGCCCGGGTAGCAGCCCTTCGTCAGGTGCACCGCCGTGCGCAGCCAGTCCAGCTCGTGCGGGATCGCGCGGGCGTCGGCCTCACGGGCGCGGCGCGGGCGTCCCGCCTCGATGCGCAGTGCCTCCCAGGCCAGCGCCCCGGCCAGCCGGCGCCTCGGCTCGGCGGCGAGGAAGGTTCCCGCCACGGCGTCCACGCTCTGCGCGGGCACCAGGACGAAGCCGGCCCGGTAGCCCTCGCCGGGATGCGGCCGGTCCGCTCCGACGTCGTAGCTCGTGCCGCCCTCGACGACGCCCGGCCACGGGTCGCGCCACAGACCGATGAGCGAGCCCTGCGCCTCGGCGGTACCGGCCTGCACGTCGGGGGCCTCCGACGCGTCCGATGCCGTATCGCGCGCCGCCTGCGCCAGGGCGTCGAGCCCCTCCCCCAGGGCAGCCCAGCACCATGATGTCGGGGCGCTCGGCGATCTCGACGCGCAGCATGAAGCGCATGGAGTTCAGGAAGGCCGCCAGGTCCGCGCCGCTGCCCGCCTCGGTGGTGAGCCAGAGCGTGTGGCCGTCGTCGAGGGCCGCGAGCGCGTGGGTGATGTGCCCCTGGGCGTCGAGGAGCAGCGCCTCCGCGCCGCCGTCGCCGGGTTCCAGGGCGGTGAGGACCTGGCTGGACAGCGTGGTCAGCCAGCTCAGGCGGTCCGGCCCGGTGACGGCGACGACGTCGCGCGCCAGGGCGCAGGTGGCCCGGCCCTCGGCCAGGGCGGCCTGCTCGCGCCCGGGGTCGCCGAAGTGGGAAGGGACGGTCTCGTCGGGGTCGCCCGGGGCGGAGGCGACGGCGCCAGGGCGGGTCAGCAGTGGGGAGGTGAGCATCAGGCGGTCGGCTCGGCGTCGTCGGAGGCGGGCTCGGAGGGCTCAGACGCCTCGTCGGCCGGTTCGAGGCCGGAGCCGGGCTGGGCGGCGGGGTCGTCAGGGTCATCGACGCGGCCGAGCCGACCGGAGGCGTAGGTGGTCACCTCGCTCTGACCGAAGGCGGCCATGTCCTGGGTCCACATGAGGGTCGCCGCCCACGAGCCCGAACATGCGGGTCATCTCCTCCACGGGGACGGCGGTGCGGGCCCGGCCCACGGCCTGGGTGCCGACCTGGGCGCGCGGCCCCTGGATCCAGCCCTCCCAGACACCGACGTGACCGGCGGGGTCGGTCGAGACGAGCTCGAGCCGGGTGACGGGGATGAGCGGCCCGGTGCTCTCGGCGTCGTCGGCGGCCTCGGTGCTCTCGGCGGCGTCTGCGCCGTCGGGCTGCTCCTGGCCGACGGGCCGCCAGTAGGTGGTCTCAGTGGACCAGATCTGGGCGGGGGCCAGCAGGGAGGCGCCCTGGAGGCCGGGCATCTCGAAGTCGAGGTTCTTGGAACGCGTGGCGTCGACCGTCCAGATGGTGGTGGTCTGGCGCAGGTAGGGGGCCGCCGTCGTGGTCGAAGCTCATCTCCTGGTAGACGGCCTGCTCGGGCACGGTCTCGCCGTAGGTGAGGATGCCGTAGCCGCGCCAGGTGCCGACCAGCCAGGCCAGCGGGTAGAGCTCGGGGGCGAGGTCGTCAGGAAGAGTGAATGCCATGCCCGCAGCCTACGACGTCACCCCAGCCCGGGACACGCCGCCCGCCCGGGCCGCGCGGATCCGCCAGCGCCCTGAGTGTCCGGCGCGGTCCGGAGCTGAAGATCCGGACAGGACCAGCACCGCAGTGTCCAAATCGGAGACAAAGGCGGTGAAGAACACTGAGCGCGCCAGATGAAACCGCATGATTCCGCGGTTCCTTCGCTTGACCGCAGGAGCCTCGGAGTCTCTTTGTCACCAATTTGGACATTCGGACACCTTGATGCGGGTTTTCGGGCCCTCGCAGGGCTGGGTGGCCGTCGTCAGCCGGCGAGGAATCCGCCCATGAGGCGGGCGATCGCGTAGACCGGGACGCCGACCGACAGGATCGGCACGAGCGCGGAGGCCACCGCCGCCCGCCCGCCGGGCACCCACCGGTGGGTCCACAGGACCCGGTTGCCGGCGGCCATGAGAATCCCGGCCACGAAGCCGACGACGACGCAGGCCACGGCACTTTGCAGGGCCGCCATCGCGCTGATGTGGGACAGGCCGAAGAAGCCGGCTGCCGCCAGCACGTAACCGGCACCGCCGGCGAGCAGCGCCGGGACCATGACGGTGAGGGCCTCCAGCATCCGGGCGCGCACGTTGAGGACGGTCAGGACGGCGCCAACGAACAGCGCCAGACAGGTGGGCACGACGACGGCCGGGTCGGCCAGCCCGGGCTCCAGGGCGCACCAGGCCGATCCTGAGACCACGACGAGGCATCCGGCGACCGTTGAGGACAGGTCCTCCACCAGGTTGTGCCGGCCGTCGCGCCGCAGCATCTGCCCGACGAAGGCCACCAGGATCGAGAAGGCCATGACCAGGCCGGCCACCCCCATGTCGTCAAGGAAATAGACACTGGCCGCGGCCGCCAGCCCACTGATCGTCATGACGATCGTGGCCCCCAGGTCGTGCCGGGCGCGTACGAGCGCGGGCCAGCCCTGGGCGGCGGCCGGCACCAGGACGACCACAAGGGCCAGTCTCACCCAGCCGGGCAGCACCGAGCCGACCGCCAGCAGCAGCGGCACGAGACCCGCAAAGGCGAGCCTGGTCCAGGCCGGGTCCACCAGGCCCGGCTCCTTGGGGCGGTTGGAGGCCCGGCGGGTGGCGTAGCCCAGGTCCTCGGCGACGTCGAGGGTGTCCACCGAGTCGGCCGAGCGCGCGGACGCCGGGGAACCGGCCGAGGACGCCGATGCGCTCGTCCCCCCGGACTCACTCGTGCCGATGACGCTGGCCCAGTCGGTCGCACCGCGCACGTCGGCGGGGGCCATAGGAATGGCTCCATCGTTGGAGTCGCGGGAGGCTCCACGGGCGCGCGCAGCCGGTTGGGCTCGTCGGTGGTGGGTAGTCACAGTACGCATCGTCCCACACCCCGGCGACCGTCACCCCCACTCCGACCTCCCTCGGCCCGGATCCCCCTATCCGATCGGTTGCCGTCCGAAGGATTCCTCCCTCGGCCACGTGTGGTTGACTTACCCTGACAGAACCGCCGCTGCTCAGGTCGTACGCACCGGCGAGTCCCGGTCGGGAGCCCTGGAAGGAGCGGCCATGCGGATCATCATGTTCACTCATGCGAGCGACGCCACCAGTGTCCTGCCCGCCGCCGCCTTCCTCGACTCCCAGGTGGAGTGCCTTCCCCCGGTCCCCTCCTCCTACGTGGAGGTGGACAGCGCCGACGTCGTCATGATCGACGCGCGTGGGGACCTGACCCGGGCCCGTGCCCTGTGCCAGCTGTTCACCGGCCCCATGGACTGCCCGCCCATCATCCTCATCCTGGAGGAGGGCGGCGCTGCCGCGGTCCAGATCGACTGGGGAGCCGCCGATTTCGTCATGTCCGGTGCCGAGCCCGCCGAGCTGTCAGCCCGGCTGCGGCTGCTGCGCGCCCACGTCCCGGTGGTGGCCGAGGTCGATGACGACCGCATCGAGGTCGGGGACCTCGTCATCGACGTCACCGCCTACACGGCCCGCCTGCGCGGGGTGATCCTGGACCTGACCTACAAGGAGTTCGAGCTGCTGAAGTTCCTGGCCGCCAACCGGGGAAGGGTGCTGACCCGCGACGCGCTCCTGCACGAGGTGTGGGGCGAGGACTACATCGGCGGCTCACGCACGGTGGACGTCCATATCCGGCGCCTGCGCGCCAAGCTGGGCACCGAGCACGACAACCTCATCGGCACCGTCCGCAACGTCGGCTACCGTCTGGACGCACCCCGAGGACGTGTAGGGGCGGTCGGCGCTCACAGGAGCTTCCGACCGCTGGGCGGACACCGGGACGGTCGCAAGCCCGGACCTGTAGACTCGTGGGCGGCGTCGGGCCGTGACGGGCCCCGGGCTCCAACTCAAGCCGCCGCGAGCGGCATTCGCGCCGACTGGCGCTCTCCGGCCCGACGTCCCTCATCTCTCCCGAGCGGCCTGTCGCCCGCCTCCGTCTCGTGACCGCACCGCCCTGTCACGCAAGGCGCCCAAAAGTGTCACTCCGGGCGACTTTTACCTGCGCGGCACCAGCTCCCGGAGCGACATATCACGCACTGACCTGCACAAACGTGAATCAGGGTGCGCTCAGACCGGCCTCAGACGGCCTGAAAAGTCGCCATTCGTGACACCTGGCCTCTCATTCCTCAGCCGAAGCGCCCGGAGATGTAGTCCTCAGTGGCCTGCTGGCTGGGTGCGGAGAAGATCTTGTCGGTGGAGTCGTACTCGACGAGGTGGCCCGGCTTGCCGGTGGCCTCCAGGTTGAAGAAGCCGGTCATGTCGCTCACGCGCGAGGCCTGCTGCATGTTGTGGGTGACGATGACGATCGTGTAGTCCGTCTTGAGCTCGGAGATGAGATCCTCGATGGCGAGCGTGGAGATGGGATCCAGTGCGGAGCAGGGCTCGTCCATGAGTAGGACGGCGGGCTTGACCGCGATGGCTCGGGCGATGCACAGGCGCTGCTGCTGGCCGCCGGACAGGCCCAGGCCGGGACGGTCCAGGCGGTCCTTGACCTCGTCCCACAGGTTGGCCCCGCGCAGGGAGGCCTCCACCAGGTCGTCGGCGTCGGACTTCTTGATGCGGCGGTTGTTGAGGCGCACCCCGGCCAGGACGTTCTCGGCGATGGACATGGTGGGGAACGGGTTGGGCCGCTGGAAGACCATGCCGATGGCGCGGCGCACCTGGACGGCGTCGACGCCGGGTCCGTAGAGGTTGACGCCGTCGACGATGACCTGGCCCTCGACGCGGGCGCCGGGGATGGTCTCGTGCATGCGGTTGAGGGTGCGCAGGAAGGTGGACTTCCCGCAGCCGGAGGGGCCGATGAGGGCGGTGACGGACTTGGGCTCGATGACGACGTTGACGTCCTTCACGGCCAGGAAGTCGCCGTAGTAGATGTTCTCGCCGATGACGTCGATGCGCTTTGACACGTCGGTTCCTTTACCTGAGGTGAACGGTGGTGGGCTCTGGTGGCGCTGCGGGCGCGGTGGGCCCAGAGGCTCCGGCGGGGCTCAGCGCCGGCCGCCCTTGGGGCTGAAGTACTTGGAGATGAGGCGGGCCGCGAGGTTGAGCAGCATGACCAGGATGATGAGCGTCAGCGCCCCGGCCCAGGCGCGCTCCATGGCGGCGGCCTCCCCGCGGGAGTACTGGTCGTAGACGAGTACCGGCAGGGTGGACATGGAGCCGTTCAGCGGGTTGGTGTTGGTGCGGATCGTCAGCCCCACGGTGATGAGCAGCGGGGCGGTCTCGCCGATGACGCGGGCGATGGCGATCATGACGGAGGTGGTGATGCCGGCCACCGCGGTGCGCAGCACGACCTTGACGATGGTGAGCCACTTGGGCACGCCCAGCGCGTAGGAGGCCTCGCGCAGGTGGGAGGGGACGAGCTTTGAGCATCTCCTCCACGCCGCGGATGACCACCGGCGTCATGAGGACGCTCAGGGCCACGGCGCCGATGATGCCGGCCTGGTAGCGGGGGCCGGCCGCGATGAGGAAGATCGAGTAGGCGAACAGCCCGGCCACGATCGAGGGGATGCCGGTCATGACGTCGACGAGGAAGGTGATGACGCGGGCGATCCAGCCGCCGTTGTACTCCACGAGGAAGACGGCGGTGAACAGCCCCAGGGGCACGGAGATGAGGGTGGCGATCCCCGTGATCTGGAGGGTTCCGACGATGCCGTGGTAGAAGCCGCCGTTGGAGGCGTCGGCGCCGCGCATGTTCGTGGTCAGGAAGTCGTAGCCGAAGCGGGCCGATCCGCCGGACAGGACCATCCACACCAGGGAGACCAGGGGCACCATGACGATGGCGAAGGACAGGTAGATGAGAAGGGTCACCAGGGTGTTGCGGCCCCAGCGATCTCCCTCGCGCACCCAGGAGACGGCCGTGGCGCCCACCACCCAGACCAGGGCGGTCAGGGTGACGACGGCGGCGATGCTCCATCCGGCCAGCAGACCGATCCCGCCGACGACGACGAAGGCGGCTCCCAGCGCCGCCCAGATGAACCAGTCGGGCAGACGGTAGGAGGTCAGGGGCACGCCCTCGATGGAGGGCGGGTCGGCCAGCGGGTCGACCGGGGCGGCCGGGGCCTCGGCGGCCGCGAGCGCGGCCTTGAGGGACTTGGGCGCGGGGGCGCCGTCGGCGGCCGAATCGGACCTGCGGCCGGACGTGGGCTCGGGCGTGTGCGTGGGCGTCATATCAGCTGGCTCCTGAGAACTCGGAGCGGCGCGCGATGATCCACCGCGCCAGGGAGTTGACCGCGAAGGTGATGATGAACAGGACCAGGCCGGTGGCGATGAGCACGTTGACGCTCAGCCCGTAGGCCTCGCGGAACTGCGAGGCGATGTTGGCGGCGATGGTCTGGTGCTGGCCGGCCTGGAGGACGCGGAGGTTGAGCCCCATGCCGGGCGAGAGGATCATGAGGACCGCCATGGTCTCGCCCAGGGCGCGCCCGAGCCCCAGCATGGAGGCGGAGATGATGCCGGATCGGCCGAAGGGCAGGACGGCCTGGCGGATCATCTCGTAGCGGGTGGCCCCCAGGGCCAGGGAGGCCTCCTCCTGAAGCGTCGGCGTCTGGAGGAAGATCTCGCGGATGGTGGCGGTGATGATCGGCAGGATCATGACGGCCAGGACCAGCGAGGCGGTGGTGATGTTCTTGGCCGGCGCCGTGTAGTCGGCGAACAGCGGGATGAAGCCGAGGTTGTCGCTCAGCCAGGTGTTGATGGGGTCGAGCAGGGGCACCAGCCACAGGAAGCCCCACAGGCCGAAGACCACCGAGGGGATCGCGGCCAGCAGGTCCACCATGTAGCCCAGGGCCTGGGCCAGGCGCCGCGGGGCGAAGTGGGAGATGAACAGGGCCACCCCGATGCTCAGCGGCACCGCGACACCCAGGGCGATGGTCGAGGACAGCAGCGTGCCGAAGACGAGTGGGGCCACGTAGCCCCACAGGCTGCGATCGCGCATGAAGGAGACCGACTCCAGCGTCTCGCGCGAGGCCGTCAGGGCGGGCAGCGCCTCCCGGATGAGGAAGGCGGCCACGAGAGCGAGCACCACCATGATGAGGGTGCCGGCCCCGAAGGACAGCCCGGTGAAGATCCGGTTGCCGGTCTGCCCGGGGGCCTTCCCGGGCTGGATGGCGACGTCGTCGGAGCTGCTGGGCGCGGTCACGGCGCCGGGCGGTGGGGCCGACGACGACGGTGCGGTGGTGCTGGCCACGGCTGACCCTCCTCGGGGTGTCTGGGACGGCGGCTGGGTGGGCGGGTGCTGGCTGGACATGTGCGGTTCGGTGCGGCGTCGTGATGGCTGGCCGGCCGGCTCAGGCGGCGATCTTGTCGATGGCGGCGTTGATCTTCTCGCGCATCTCGCGGGTGATGGGGGCGCAGCCGGTGGCCTTGGCAGAGGCATCCTGCCCTCTTGTGGAGGCCGCGAAAGCGCAGGTAGGCCTTGACGACGGCGGCGATCTGGGCGTCGTCGTAGCTCAGGCGGGCGGCGAGGTAGGAGACCAGGACGATGGGGTAGGCGCCGTCGGCGTCGTGACTGGGCGTGTAGAGCAGGCGGGTCTCGTCGGCCTCGGCGCCCAGGGTGGCGGCGTCGAGGGCGGCGGCCGCGGCGTCGGCGGAGACGGGCACGTAGGCCCCGTTGCTGCCGACGGCGACGGTTCCCAGGGTGGCGGGGACCTTGGAGGCGTCGGCGTAGCCGATGGTGCCGGTGGCCGCGGAGACGGTCTGGATCATGCCGGCGGTGCCGTCGCCGGACTGGCCGCCGCGCAGCGGCCAGGTCTCCTCGGGCTCGTGGGTCCACACCTCGGGGGCGACGGTGGCCAGGTAGGTGGTCAGGGCCTTGGTGGTACCGGAGTCGTCGGAACGGCCGACGACGATGATCCGCTGGTCCGGCAGCGCGGCGCCGGGGTTGAGGGCAGCCAGGGCGGGGTCGTTCCAGCGGGTGATGGCGCCGGAGAGGACCTTGGCGAGGACCTCTCCGGTCATCTTGACGTGGGACTCCCCGGTGAAGCCGGGCAGGTTGTAGGCCACGGCGATCGGGGAGATGTAGAGGGGCAGCTCGACGACGCCGCCGATCCTGCTGATCTCGTCGGTGGTCATGGGGGTGTCGGTGCCGGCGAAGTCGACGGCGCCCTCGACGAGCTTGGTGCGTCCGGCCCCGGAGCCGCCGCCGGCGTAGTCGACGGTGGCGCGCAGGTTGGCACCCATGAAGGCGTTCATCCAGGAGTCCTGGGCGTCGGACTGGGAGGTGGCGCCCGCGCCGCGGATCTCCCCCGTCAGGTCGCTGGAGGCGTTGGGGTCGGCGGGGCCGGCGTCACGCCCGCAGGCGGCCAGCGCGGTCAGGGCGGCCGCGCTCAGGGTGCCCAGGGCGCCGCGACGGGTCAGGAGCACAGGCTCTCCTCGCTGAGTCGGGAGGTGGGTCGGGTGCCGGACGACTGTCAGGCAGCGGTGACGATAGGCGCCCCGGATGAAGGTTCCGGGTGACGTCGGTAAACGAAAGGTAAACACTCTCCGTGAGGAGCGTCACCGGTCGGTTCGGCGTGGTGGTCGGAGGCCCCGGTCAGCGCCCCTCGGACAGCACGGGGCGCTGCTTCTCGATGGCGACGGCGCGGATCTTGCCGCGGGGGCGGCGGGCCATGTGGACCACGAGGATCTCCCCGGTCTTGAGCCAGGGGTCCCTATCGGGCACGGAGCGCAGGAGCTTGCCGGGGGCGTACTGGGAGACGACGTCCATGATGGTGGGCAGGACGGGCCGGTGGGTGCACAGCGCCGTCGGCTCCTCGCGCACGCGCAGGACCTTCTTGACCAGAGAGCGCACGCCCTTGGGGGCGCTCGGCGTGAGCCATCTCGGTCAGGGGCCCGGCCGTCTCCAGGGGTCAGGTCCGCGGCCGTGGCGTAGGGGGCAACCGTGTCCACGCAGCGCTTTCCAGGGGCTGGTGATGACGCGGCCCACCCCTGTAAGCGGCCAGGATCGGGACGAGGGCACGGGCCCGGGTCTCGCCCTGGTCGTGGGTCAGGGGCGGGTGGCCTCGTCGGTCTCCCTTGTCCCGTTCCCTTGGGGCGGTTCCACACGGAGCGCTTGACGGCGCGGCCGTGGCGCACGAGGACCAGGGTCCAGGTGTCGAGCTTGCCGTCCTCCCACAGGTCGACGAGCTCGCCGAGCAGGTCGCGGTCGTAGGAGTAGGTCAGGCGCTTGCGGGCCTGCCCCACGCGCCGCCACTCGACGGCGTCGATCTCCTTGGTGGAGGCGGGCTTGACGGCGGCGCGGGCGGCGACGGCGGCCGAGGCGTCGGGGGCGACGCGGGCGGCCCAGTAGTGGACCTCCTTACGGGAGCCGTCGGCGAGCCTGTAGCGCACGCGGCTGAGGGGCTGGCCCAGGACGACCTGCACGCCGGTCTCCTCGGCGACCTCACGCACCGCGCAGGTGCGCACGGACTCGCAGGAGTCGACCTTGCCCTTGGGAATGGACCAGTCGTCGTAGCGGGGTCGGTGGACCAGGAGCACCTCGAGGTGCTTGCCGTTCTCGCGCCACACGAGGGCGCCTGCGGCCTTCACGGTCTCACGCGAGCTGTTCTTCTTGCTGGACGAGCTCATGGCACGGCCGTCTCAGTGACGACCCTTGACGCGCGAGCGCGCCCGGGCCATGAGGCTGGTCTGGATGTCCTCGAGGCGGTTGCCCTCCGCGTCAACGAGGTGACGCTCCCAGGAGCCGTCGGGCTGGAGGTGCCAGGAGGAGACGTCGTCGGAGGCGCAGTGGGTGACCAGCCACTCAAGGTCCTCGACCATGGCGGGATCGGTGATGCGCACCAGGGCCTCGACGCGGCGGTCGAGGTTGCGGTGCATGAGGTCGGCCGAGCCGATGAACAGCTCGGTCTGGCCGCCGCCGGCGAAGGCGTAGATGCGCGAGTGCTCCAGGAAGCGCCCCAGGATGGAGCGCACGCGGATGTTCTCGCTGAGGCCCTCGACGCCGGCGCGCAGACCGCAGATGCCGCGCACGACGATGTCGACCGGCACCCCCGCGCGCGAGGCGCGGTAGAGGGCGTCGATGACGGTCTCGTCGACGATGGAGTTGACCTTGATGCGGATCCAGGCGGGCAGGCCGGCCCGGTGGTTGGTGATCTCCTGCTCGATGCGCTCGACGAGCCCGTCGCGCAGGCCTCGAGGGGCCACGAGCAGGCGGCGGAAGCGGGCGCGCGGGGCGTAGCCGGAGAGCTGGTTGAACAGGGTGGTCAGATCCTGGGCGACGTCGCGGTCGCAGGTCAGAAGCCCCAAGTCCTCGTAGCCACGGGCGGTCTTGGGGTGGTAGTTGCCGGTGCCGACGTGGCAGTAGCGGCGCAGGCCGTCGGACTCCTGGCGCACGACGAGCAGCAGCTTGCAGTGCGTCTTGAGGCCGACCATGCCGTAGACGACGTGGACGCCGGCACGCTCGAGCTTGCGGGCCCAGGAGATGTTGGCCTCCTCGTCGAAGCGGGCCTTGATCTCCACGATGGCGACGACCTGCTTGCCGGCCTCGGCGGCCTCGATGAGGGCGTCCACGATCGGGGAGTCGCCGGAGGTGCGGTAGAGGGTCTGCTTGATGGCCAGGACCTTGGGGTCGGCGGCGGCCTGGGCCACGAACTCCTGGACGGAGGTGGAGAAGGAGTCGTAGGGGTGGTGCAGGAGGACGTCGTGCTCGCGCATGGCGGCGAAGACGTCCGGCGCGGAGGAGGACTCGTAGGCGGCCAGGCCCGCGGCCGTCACCGGCACGAAGCGCGGGTACTTCAGGTCGGGGATGTCCAGGTCGTGGAGCTGGTTGAGGCAGGTCAGGTCCAGGGGGGCGGGGAGCTCGAAGACGTCGTCGCCCTTGAGACCCAGGGCCCGCACCAGGTAGCGGCGGGTGAAGGAGGAGATGGTGTCCTCCACCTCCAGGCGCACGCAGTCGCCGAAGCGGCGCCGCTCGAGCTCCTTCTCCATGGCCTTGAGGAGGTTCTCGGCGTCGTCCTCCTCGACCTCGAGGTCCTCGTTGCGGGTGACCCGGAAGAGGTGGTGCTCCAGGATGTCCATGCCCGGGAAGAGGTGGTCGAGGTGCTGACCGACGACGACCTCCAGGGGATGACGGCGCAGCCGGCGGCCTTGTCCGCGGCGTCGAGCTCGCGGCCGGGGACCTGGACCAGGCGCGGCAGGGAGTCGGGGACCTTGATGCGGGCGAAGTGCTCCTTGCCGCTGCGCGGGTTGCGCAGGATGACGGCGAGGTTGAGGGACAGGCCCGAGATGTAGGGGAAGGGTGGGAGGGGTCGACCGCCAGCGGGGTCAGGACCGGGTAGATCTGGTGGCGGAAGTAGCGGGTCAGGCGCTCCTGCTGGTCGGAGTTGAGCTCGTCCCAGCCCAGGATGTCCACGTTGTGACCGGCCAGGGCGGGGCGGATGTCCTCCTGGAAGAGGGCGGCCTGGCGGGCGGTGAGCCCTTGGCGCGGCTGGTGACCTGGGCCAGGACCTGGTTGGCGTCCAGGCCGGAGGCGCGCACCGGGGTGATGCCGGCCTTGATGCGGCGCATGAGCCCGGCGACGCGCACCATGTAGAACTCGTCCAGGTTGGAGGAGAAGATCGCCAGGAACCAGGCGCGCTCCAGCAGGGGCAGGGTGTGGTCCTCGGCCTGCTCCAGGACCCGCTCGTTGAAGTCAAGCCAGGTCAGCTCCCGGTCGATGAAACGGTTCTTGAAGGACTTCAGGGGCGGCAGGAGGTCCTCGGGGTCGACCTGGGCGGTGTCGGCGGAGGCGGCCGAGGCCGCGGCATCGGCCGCGGTGGCAGCGGTGGCCGAGGAGGCTGCGCTGACAGGGCTGACGGCATGGCCCGAGCTGGCCGCGCTGCCGGGGCGGAGGCTCCCTGCTCCCCCGGCGCGGCGGTCGACGGCGTCGCCAGGGTCTCAGCGGCGGAAGGTGCCGACTGCGAGCTGGCAGAGGTGATGGAGGAGGGCGCGATGGCGGGGGTCGCGGTGCCGATGGGGCCGGGGGCCGGGGCCGCCTCGCCGCCGACGATGTCGTCGAAGTCCTCATCCTCGTACTGGGGGCCGGAGTCGTCGGCGAAGTCGCGCGGATCGGCGACCTCGATGATGCTCCTCCTCAACGGACTCCTCGCTGTCCTCGGAGTCGGCTGAGTCGTCGGGCCCCTCTGGGTGTCCGGCAGCCTTGTGCCCCTCGGGGCTCCCGTCGTCGGTGGGCGACCCGCCGGGAGAGGCTGGGGCGTCGTCAGGCTCACCCCTGGCCCTCGGGCTCGGCGACCTCAGCCGAGACCGCCGGCTCGCCGGGGCCCGCGGCCTCCGGGGACACCGCCGACTGGGCCGCCTCGGCCGCCTCGACGTCGTCGGACACCTGCTCGGGCTCCTGGGGGACTCGGGTGGCGCATCCACCCGCCCAGGAAGCGGGAGAGCGGCGTGGGGGCGGGAGTGGTGCGCGTCGTTGGTCATGTCCACATGGTCCCACGTCCGGGCGGCCTTGTGGGGCGGCGATCCGCTCCAGTTCGGCGAGTGCGCAAGGTACCGCCACTCCCTGCACGATCTTTGAGGACTCACTGGTCTGATGCTCGACCCCTGCTGCGCGCTCCTCTACCTCGCGCGCAATGCACCTACCTGCTCCTCACGGCGATCCAGTCCTCGTGCAGCGGCTGTTCGGCAGCCGCATCCGAGCGCCCAGCACGGCTTTCCGCCCACAGCGACAGCGATGCGCGTCGGGTACTGCACCGACGCAGCGCTCATGATCTCGCCGATGGTGCCGTTGGTGTCCTCATCGGTGACAAAGGAGCCTGCACACTCTTCACGCCTTCAGCAGAACCGCGGAATCATGCGGTTTTGATCCACCTACGGGCGCTTGCTCCGGGCCTTTGTCACCGATTTGGACATCCCGCGCTCGGATAGCCCCTGCGCAAGGCCTCTCAGTCGAGGAGGTCTGCGGCGGCGCGGCGGGCGGCGTCGGTGAGCTCGTCAGCGGTGGCCAGGAGGGCGGAGTCACGGCGGGTGACGCGGTCGGCGAGCTCGTCGGTGTCGTCCTCGATCCACACGGGGTTGGAGCCGGCCGCCAGAGCGCGCAGAAAGCCGGCGGTGGCGCTGAGCAGCGGGGCGATCGCGGTGACTGAGCCCTCGACGCCACCGGCCAGGACGGCATCGAGGCGCTCGCGCAGGTCGGCAGGGGCGAGCACGGCGCGCGCCTCGCCGAGGGCGGACTCGAGGCGGGCGGTGGTGGCTTCGTCGGCCTCGGTGAGGTCGACGAGGGTGGCGTAGCGGCGGGCGACGAGCCCCGGATCGCGGCGGATCCACTCGCGCACGAGGAACAGGCGCCACAGGGTGCCGGGCAGGGTGGTGGCCGGGGAGTCGGCCCACAGCTCGGCGATGTCGTCGACGCCGTTGGTGGCGACCGCGGTGACGATGCCAGAGCGGGTGATGGGGTCGTCGCCGTCCTCGGTACCGGGGAAAGCCGCCGATGAGGGCCTGAGCGGCCCGGTGGGCGAGCTCGGAGGCGACGGCGGTGTCGGCGCTGCCCTCGATCTGCTCGGCGGCCTCGGGGTCGAGCCGGGCGGGACGGTGGAACTGGCGGGCCATGGGGACTCCTCACGCAGGGTGGACGCGCCGGCGACGACGCGCAGGCTTATTGTCTCGCGAGAGGACAAGCCCTCCCCACCGGTTCACTTCCGGCCGACGGCGGAGGGGCCGGCGGCCAGCCGCGCGGCGGGTTCGACACAGTGGTCGGTTGTCCGGTTATGCTGACCCCTGCCGACGGCGTCTGGACTCTGCTTCCGGCCGTTGGTGCGCCCCCTTAGCTCAGTTGGTCAGAGCTGCGGACTTTTAATCCGAAGGTCGTGGGTTCGAGCCCCACAGGGGGTACCACACCGGCCTCGGCACGGGCGTCCTGATGGTGGGCGAGATTAGGCACTGAGGGAGTCGCGGAGATGGTAGCGGGCAGCTCCCGCTGCCCTTCCAGCACGTGCTTCCAGGCCGTGTGACGATTGCTGGAATCAGGTGAGGCCAGATGGCGCCGATCCACGTGAGGCGGACACCCTGGCCGGCACTGAAGAAGACCTCGCACGTGTCGAGCGGTACTTCATCAGCACCGGCCCAGGTAGCCGGATGCGATCACAAGTCACGCAGGCGCAACGACGTATCCGAGCTTTACGACCGCACCTTACGTTTCACAGATCACCCCGGTGACTCAGAAGCCGAACAGTAAGGCACGAACTCGAGGGTGCAAAGACGCGCCCCGTAGCCGCCTCCTACTCCCGATCTCCTCCACCGATGGCGACACCACCATTCTCCGATTCCGCCATCTGAAGGCTTAGGCGATACTGCTCAGCCTCCGGTTCCTCAGTAAACTCCAGGAGATTGCCGGCCACCTCCGAGAGTACATCACGCACCTCAGCAGGAGAAGCATAAAAGAACTCTCGACGGGTGTTAACGCGGTTGACCCGCTTATGCGCAAATCTTCGATGCAGATCAGCCTCCACCGTGACTGCATCCTCAGAGAAGAACAATGCGTGGACATCAAACCCAAACGGAACGGACGCATCTCCAAGCTCCCGGACGCGATCCATTGGCTCAAGTCGACGCGTCATGCCAATCTTAACCATTCGATCACCGAACGCCCCAACGTTGGAGATAACATAAACATACCCTGCACGAATATTAGCGGCACGAAAATCAACTTTTTCGATCTCCCTGTCGAGCCCCTCAAGCTGTGACCTAATTTCCTCCGCCTCACCCGCTCGCCCCTGCTCCACGAGAGACTGAAGCACGTGCTGGTAATGCTCACGCTCCTTGTCGAGCTTCGATCGACGCTGGGCGAGCTCCTGCTGAGCCTTACGCTCTTCACGCAGTCTCACCCTCTCCTCCCGCTCCGCCTCTTTCTCGGCCTTTTTAGCATTTTGATACCTGAGAGATAAATCGAGTTCCTCGAGACGAAGCGTATGGTACCTACCATCTATCCTCAGGTTGATGAGCGAGCCAAGGCGTTCCACCTGGTCGCGAGTACGCTCCAGCCGCTTACGAGCCGCCTCACCATTGCCAGCCTTAACAGTGAGGACACAATTCTCAACCTCCGCATTGTAGGCACGCAACATCATTTTCGACATATCAGCAACGAATTTACGCCCCTTGCTGGTCGAGTTATTAAAAGTGAAGTTGTCGGCAGCCCTGATCGCAGACTTGCTTCTAATCATTTCTTTAACCTGAGAGCGCACATCCGATAGGCGACCACCAAGCTCCAGAGAAGACTCAGCAGGATGCCTATAGTTCGTTAACCCACTGTCGACCATCATGACAGCATCCGAAAGATGCATATCAAGCTGCGCGAGCTGCCGCCTACGATCATCAATTGCAATGGTTACTTCGCGAGCATCACGCTCAAGAGCACGAAGATTCTCCTCAGCTGAAGTTGCCTGCTGAGCAAGCTCCAACTTCTGCCGCTCCAGAGCAGCCTGCAGCTCAACCTGCTCACCCCTCATCTGCGCAGCAACTTCCTGCATTTTGACGATATCCCCACCTCCAGCCCGATCAAGCAATGCCCGGAGTTCCCCAATTGACACTAAAGCCGCGTTATACTGTTGCTCTCCGACTCTGAGTTGCTGTTCAAGAGTTTGAATCCTCCGCTTTTTGTCCCCAAACACAATAAGACCTCTTTGTCCACAGGGAGAATAGGGCAGAACGAAGACTACTACTTCAACCTATCGACAACGTCAGTACAGAGATCACAGTTAGGCAACTCTTGCAACCCAACCTCCGAAGCATTTATTTTCCGCTTTGCAGCAGCATCAAGCACGCGCCCGACGTAGCGGCCGAACTTCTCGGTGATGCTGCCATGGTCGTCATCGGGCCATTCGCTCCAGGTGTGACCGAAGCCCGCCGAGCGGTAGTAGGCCAGGCTGTTGCGGGCGTGCCCGATGCCGTCGAATCCATCGAGGCTGTTGCTGGGGACGTCACGGGTTCCGGTCACCCAGTTCAGCGAGAGCCGTTCCTTGGCGTCTCCGGAGAAGGCCGCCGTCCTCTCCTCGGGCGCGTCACCGCCCCCGAAGTTGATGAAGCCCCCGCCCGGCATGCGCTCGGCATAGGCGGGGAAGAACCGCCGACTGATGAACTCAGAGCCGCCGGAGTAGCCCACGAGCCACAGCCGATCCATGTTGGCCCCGCACTCGGCGGCCACGTAGTCGAGCGTCTCCTCCAGGTAGCGGATCTTCCCGTCCTGGTCCTCCAACCACCACATTCCGTCGTCTCCGGGAGAACGCACCGAGACGACGTCAAACCCTCGAGCGCCCGCGGCCTCGACGACGCCCCCAACACCGGCCAGGCCGCCGGGAGACCTCTCATCCTGGCTCTGACCGCCCTGACTGTGGAAGAACTGCCCATCGCCGTCGAGGTAGACAACCAGTCCCACAGGCGCACCGTCTGCTGCATAGAAGATGCAGTCGGAGGTCTCGTCGTCGGAGTCGGTGTAGGAGAAGGCCGCGGGAGCAGGCAGATTCCCCGACGCCGGGTCCAGGTCGGGCTCATCGCCCAGCCCACGCGAGCGCAGGTACGGGGGCGGGGTCGGGTGCGCAGACGCCTGCCTCGGACCGCGAGCAGCACACCCGCCCAGGAAGAGACCTGCCATCGCCCCGGTCAGGGCCCTCCGCGAAAGATGCGCCGCCACGACCTCCACCCGCCTTCCCGATCGTCGTCAGCCACTCGACCGTAGCACTGGTGCTCCGGTTCCGCTCGGCCCGGGTCTGGGTCGGGCTACCCGCCTCCGACGACGCTCACCGACGCGGATGGGGTCTCAGCGCGGGAGCGAGGCGTCAGGCAGGACTTCCCTGGCCTCCCTTGGCTCCGCGACCCCGGGCTCCGCGCCCACCACGAGCTCCCGCCGCTGCTGCGGCCACCCCTGACCGGAGGGCTGCCCGGAGCCCCGTTGGCCGCTTCCGCTGTGCCGCTTCGCACCGCGCCCACTATGCCCGCCACGCGCCCCGCCGCTACGGCCGGCGCGTCCGGCTCGGCCCCGTCCCGCCTCACCGTGACCGTGTCCCGGCCGTCCGGTGGAGGCCCGCCCGCTGGGGTTGCCGCCCCTGACGGCCACGCCCTCGGGCATGTCCTCCAGCGCGATCGCGTCGGTGACCTGTCCCACGAGGGCGGTCACGGCGCCGTCGTCGGGTCGGATGCGCTCGATATCCGCGCGGATCCTCGCCTTCTTGAGCAGGACCTGGACATCGTGCTTCTGCTCGGGCAGGACGAGGGTGACGACGCTCCCGGCGGCCCCGGCGCGGGCGGTGCGGCCCGAGCGGTGCAGGTAGGCCTTGTGCTCAGCGGGCGGGTCGACGTGGACCACGAGCTCGACGCCGGAGACGTCGATCCCCCGGGCGGCGATGTCGGTGGCGACCATGACGTGGACCTGCCCGGTGGAGAAGGCCCGCATGGCGCGCTCGCGCGCGTTCTGGCTCATGTTGCCCCTGCAGCTCGACGGCGGGGATCCCGGCCTGGACGAGCTTGCGGGCCAGGCGCCGGGCGAGGTGCTTGGTGCGGGTGAACAGGATGCGCTGCCCCTCCCCGGAGGCCAGGCGCCGCACGACGCCGTCCTTGGCGGTCTTGTCCGCGACCATCCACACGCGGTGGGTCATGGCGTCCACGGGCGAGGTCGAGGGGTCCACGGAGTGCTGCAGCGGGTTGTGGAGGAACTCCTTGACCAGTGCGTCCACGCCGTTGTCGAGGGTGGCGGAGAACAGCATGCGCTGGCCGCGCTGCGGGGTGGCGCGCAGGATGCGACGGACATTGGGCAGGAAGCCGAGGTCGGCCATGTGGTCGGCCTCGTCCAGGACGGTGATCTCGACCTCGTCGAGGCTGACGAGCCCCTGCCCCATGAGGGTCCAGGAGCCGGCCGGGGCAGGCGACGACGACGTCGACCCCATCCTTGAGGGCCTTCTCCTGCGGCTTGGCGGAGACCCCGCCGAAGATGGTGGTCACGTCCATGTCGACGACGCGGGCCAGGGGCTCGATGACCTCGGCGATCTGGAGGGCGAGCTCGCGGGTGGGGGCCAGGACCAAGCCGATGGGGTGGCCGGGGCGGGCCTTGTCCTGCTGAGCCAGGCGCTGGACCAGCGGGAGGCTGAAGGCCAGGGTCTTGCCCGAGCCGGTGCGGCCACGTCCGAGCACATCGCGCCCGGCGAGGGTGTCGGGCAGGGTGGCAGCCTGGATGGGGAAGGGCGCGGTGAAACCGCGGGCGTCGAGGTCGGCGGCGAGGTCGGAGTCCACGCCGAGGGAGGCGAAGGTGGCCTCCCCGGCGGCCAGGGTCTTCCCAGAGGCGAAACGATGGGAGGCGGAGGTGCGGTGTGCGGCCACGAGGGTCCTGTCGATTGGGACCGCGAGCACGCCGGCGCGAGTCGCTGGCGGCGTGCGCGTCGGTGCGTGAGGTGCCGGCGGACACGGTTCGACGGCGCGGCGCGTAGATGTGTCGACGCGCGCGGGACCGGGGCACCAGCCAGGCCGGGCGGCGCCCGGACCGGGAAACCATCCTGCCCGAGATCCCGGCAAGTACCAAGGCTCCACTCACCCCAGGGCCTCTCGGCCGACTGCTACGAATCAACACGTATGTCACATCTCATATATGACATGAGATGTCGTGTTTGATCTCCAGCATCGGACGAGTCCTACCGGAAATTTGTGAGAGGAGACCACTATGCCTGCACCAAACCTGTTCCTGATCTACGTCACCGACGTCGAGCGAGCCACCGAGTTCTACAGCGACTTATTCGACATCCACCCCATTATGACCACTCCCCGTTACGTGGCCTTTGAAATCGCCCCAGGCGTACTATTCTCATTGTGGAGCGGAGCCGCGGATGCGATCGGCACTGCCACCTCACGAACCAGCGAGGTTGGACTGATGATTTCAACATCATTGGAGTCTGTGGATGCCGTCTACAAGGAATGGACAGCAAAAGGCGTCACAGTTGTTGAAGAACCCCACAACGATGTCTTTGGCCGAACCTTCATGATTTCCGATCCTGATGGCAACCTCATCCGCGTCTCCCCCGTGGACTGACACGTTCTGAGGCATGCGGGTGCGTCACATGTCGGGCACACCCGCTCTCGGGAGACCTACATGCCTCAACGGCACTCTGGGAGCCGTTGCCCTGGCCGGCGCGGCCGTCCGCGCCGGCCAGGGCAACGGCCACTGACACCAGCACGAGGCCGGCAACCTTCCAGCCGCTGGGCAGCTGCCCCAGCACCACAGCTCCCACCAGTATCGACGTCGATGGCATGAGCGAGAACAGGGAGACGGCCAGGCCCGCACCGAGATACTGGGAGAAGGCGGAGGCGACGAAGACCAGCGGCGCCGGGACCCTTCCCGACACCGCACTGCCCGCACCACCTGCGCCCGTGCTGCTGCTCAGGCCTCGGGGCGGGTGAGATTCACCGCTCGTCACGCCCGTATTGTCACCTGCGCCGCGGCTCCTTCAGGCGCTCCCTCCGCGGTTTCGGTGCGGCGGCACCCGGCGCGGCGCAACCGGCCCGGCTACCTGCCCAGGCGTCGCTCCCGGCCGGCGAAGTCGCGCAGCGCCCGCAGGAAGTCCACGCGTCGGAAGGCCGGCCAGTTGACCTCGCAGAAGTAGTACTCGGAGTGCACCGACTGCCACAGGAGGAATCCGGAGAGCCGCTGCTCGCCCGAGGTGCGGATGACCAGGTCGGGGTCGGGCTGGCCCTTGGTGTAGAGGTGCTCGGTGATGTCCTCCTCGCTGAGCGAGGCGGCCACCTCCTCCAGGCTCGCCCCGGCGGCGGCCCGCTCGCGCAGCAGCTCGCGCACGGCGTCGGCGATCTCCTGACGGCCCCCGTAGCCGACGGCGATGTTGACCTGCATGGGCCGGTCCTCCGGACCGACGGCCTCGCCCTTCTTCTCCTCATCCTTGGCTTCCGGCGGTTGGGACCGGGCGACGGCGGCACGCAGGCGCTCGGCCAGCGGCTCGGGCAGGAGGTCGACGGCGCCCACGAGCCGTAGCCTCCAGCGACCGGTCTCGGCGAGCTCGTCGACGGCGTGGGCGATGATGTCGAGCAGGGGCGAGAGCTCGGCCGGATCGCGTGAGAGGTTGTCGGTGCTCAGCAGCCACAGGGTGACGACCTGGACCCCCATCTGCTCCGCCCAGCCGAGGAACTCCTCGATCTTGTCCGCGCCGCGCTTGTGCCCCTGAGCGGCGCCGAAGCCCATGGACCTGGCCCAGCGCCGGTTGCCGTCGAGAATGACGCCCACGTGGTGGGGCACCGTGGCCGGATCGATGCGCGCAGCCAGCCGACGCTCGTAGATGTCATAGAGGAAGTTGTCGCCTGCCATGCCGTGTTCCTCAGGGTTCCTCGGTGGTGGTGATAAGGGCGGGGACCCGACGGCGCGGGGCCACCTCCAACGGTATCGCGCGTCATCCGTCCGGCGCTGAGCGAGACGGTTAACAGCCCGGTCAAACCCGACCATCAGGTTCACTCAGGGTTGCCGGGGGACAACGGGAGCACGTCAGTCCTTTCGGCCGCATCCACCCATACGGCGCTCGCCGAGCGACCGACCGGAGAGGACGACCGTGCCACTCGAATCACATCGTCCTCCAGATGGATACCACCACAACCTACGCTCACGTAACCTACGGACTCGTAAGGTTAGAGACACCGCCCCTTTCGCGGCCCGCGCCACCCAGAAGGACGCCCACGCCCATGTCATCGACATCGCCATCGACGCCGCCGGCTGCGCCCCCGAAGCGCTCCGCGTCCACGAGCGCCAAGGGCGTCATCGCCGCCGTCAAGCCGAGGTTACGCGGATGGATCCACGCCGGCACCGCGCCGCTGGCCCTGGCGGCCTGCATCGTGCTGACGGCACTGGCACCGGGGCGGGCCTGAAGTGGGCCTGCGCCATCTACCTGACCTGCTCGCTGCTGCTGTTCGCCAACTCCGGCATCTACCACATCGGCACCGGGCACTGGTCCACGAAGGTGGCGGCCACGCTGCGGCGGATCGACCACGCGAACATCTACCTGCTCATCGCCGGCACCTACACGCCCCTGTCGGCGGCGCTGCTGCCCACACGCACGGCCGCCCTGGTCCTGGGCATCGTGTGGGCGGGCGCCGCGATCGGCACGGCCACGAACCTGCTGTGGATGCACGCTCCGCGCTGGTTCACCACCGCCCTCTACATCATCCTGGGCTGGGTGGCGGTCTGGTTCCTGCCACAGTTCTGGAGAACCGGCGGCCCGGCGATCGTGTGGCTGCTGGTGGCCGGCGGCGTGACCTACACGCTGGGCGCGGTGGTCTACGCCCGCAAGACGCCCGACCCCTCACCGCGCTGGTTCGGCTTCCACGAGATCTTCCACGTGTGCACCGTGGCCGCGTGGGCCTGCCAGTGCGTGGCCTGCTTCCTGGCGGTCCTGCGGTAGACGGTTCAGGAGGCCGGCCGGAAGGCGACCGAGCACTGCTCGACGGCCGCCACGCCGTCGAGCGGGCCATGTGTCCTACCGACTTCCTGACAACAGCGTCTGACACTGACCGGGCAGGTCAGCGTGGATTCACACCCCTCGGGCCACCGTCACAAACCCTCAACATTTCAAGACCTTTCGTCAAGTACCCAGTGTCTCCTCAGACTACGGCGTAGACTCGCGCTTCAAACCCGGTTGGCCCTACGAGGAGCCGCCGGGTGTCGTCGTCGCAAGGAGGCCCTACCGGCCGCCACGCGACCAGTACCAGTCATCCAAGGAGGACCCATGTCCGAGCAGTCACAGGGCACCTGGCTCACGCAGGAGGCCTACGACCGCCTGTCCGCCGAGCTCGAGCACCGCAAGACGACCGAGCGCAAGGAGATCGCCCAGCGCGTGGAGGCGGCCCGGCAGGAGGGTGACCTGAGGGAGAATGCCGGTTATCACGCGGCCCGCGAGGAGGCGGGGCTCAACGAAGCGCGCATCATCCAGCTCGAGGAGACCCTGGAGAACGCCCAGATCGGTGAGGCGGCCGATGACGGCTCGGTCTCGGCCGGCACGATCGTCACCGCGAAGGTGGCGGGCAAGGAGCAGGTCTTCGCCCTCGGCGGCCAGGAGATCACCGCGGACGTGCCCGACGGCGTCAAGGTCTTCTCCCCCGACGCCCCGCTGGGCCAGGCCCTCATGGGGCACCGCGCGGGCGACACCGTCTCCTACGAGGCCCCCACCGGCCGGGAGATCAAGGCCGAGATCGTCAAGGTCGAGCGGGTCTGACCCTCTTTCCGCCGAGCCGGGCATTTCTCTCGGCACCCCACCGAGATTCTGAGGGGCACCGAGAGAAATGCCCGGCTCGATGTCTCACCCCTCCTCTTCCTCGCGGTCAGTGAAGCGCGGGCGGGAATAGAGGCGGAGCGCAGTACCGTGTCCTCATGTTCAACGCCCTTCGTCACTCGCTCAGCGGATCGGCGCCGGCCGGCCGCGAGACGCCGGTCCTGCCCGCCCCCGGAGACCACCCGGTGCTGGGGACGCCCCTGGACGGACCATGGCCCGAGGGCAGCCGGGTCATCTACCTGGCGGGCGGCTGCTTCTGGGGCGTGGAGCGGATCCTGTGGCGCCAGGACGGCGTCGTCTCGACGTCGGTCGGCTATATGGGTGGCCAGACACCCAACCCCACGTACCAGGAGGTATGCACCGGAACCACCGATCACACCGAGACGGTGCGCGTCGTCTACGACCCGACTGTGTGCGGCGAGGGCGGGGAGACCCTGCTCAAGACCTTCTGGGAGAACCACGACTCCACGCACCTGAACCGCCACGGCAACGACGTCGGCACCCAGTACCGCTCGGCGGTGTGGACGACGACGCCCGCCCAGCACGAGGCGGCCGTGCGGATCCGCGAGGCCTTCCAGGGCGAGCTGACCCGCCTGGGCCTGGGCACCTGCGTGACCACCATCGAGGATGCAGCGGACGCGCCGGCTCAGTTCGGCGGGCCCTACTACCTGGCTGAGGACTACCACCAGGCCTACCTGCACAAGAACCCGAACGGCTACTGCAACCACGGCCCCAACGGGGTGACCTGCCCGGTCGGCATCACTGACCTGCCCGCCCAGACCGACGTCCTGGCCCCCGAAGACGCGCCGGCCGGAGGAGAGCACCCCAGCCTTTGAAGCGTAAATCACCAGGGTTCTCACACGTTGCCTTGAGACGCTGTCCCCTGGCCGCCCGCCAGCGCTCCCAGCCTTGAGCGCCCGCGACCGCCTGACCTGTTTCCCTGCGCACCACAGGAGGCTCAACCCCGATGAGCAGCCAGCAGACCAGCACCCCGTCCCCGGACCAGACGCCGGAGGGGACGCAGTCGGAGACCCACTGGGCCGAGGACACGGACTTCCAGTGGCGCGCCGCGACCGAGCTGCTCATCGCCCTGGGGGTCCCACGCTCCACCGCCCGCCTCACCAGCGACCTGCGCACCTCCATCGCCCACCTGGAGGAGGTCGACGCCCACCTGCCCCGAGACGGCAAGCCTCTGCCGGAGGCGGACCGTCTCACCCGCAACAACGCCGTCGACGACGTCGCCCGCGCCATCCTGCCGCTGGCGCACGCCACGCTGGAACGGATCCGGGCCGAGGAGCCTGCGCACCGAGGTCGTCGGCGTCGACTACGACGCTCTGTGCGACGCCGTCGAGCAGCTCGAGGCCACCTACCGCGCCGGCTGGTGGCGCGCGGCCGAGAGGGAGGGAGCCGACTTCTTCCTGCGCGAGGTTGAGGCCCTCGAGCGCCTCAACGTTCCGCCAGTCCGGGCCAACTGGCGCGACGCCGGCAGGATCGTCAGCGTCCTGCGCAAGATGCCCGACTCGACGCTGCGGCGCATGGCCCGCACAAGCAATCCCATGGCGCTGCGATTCATGGTGCTGTTCGGCCTCCAGGCCGGCTACCGCGACGGGCTGTTCGACAAGACTATCTCGATCCCCGCCTCATCCACACCCGCACCAGCGAGTACCGCAGCGCGTACCGGACCAGCTCAGCCGCCTAGCGCGAGCCGCGCAGCCACCACCTGCCCACTCACCAACAAAAACTTCAGAAACGACGCGGCTCCGGGTGGTGGGGTCAGGTGGTGTTTGCACCGTTGATGATGTCGTTGAGTTTCTCAGTTGGGGTCTGTCCGTTCAAGACGATGCGGGGTCGGCGGTTGAGGCGGTCCTGGATGGCTTGGACCTGGGTGTCGGTGATGGTGGTGAGGCTGGTGCCCTTGGGGAGGTAGTCGCGGATCAGGCGGTTGGTGTTCTCGTTGGTGGGGCGCTGCCAGGGGCTGTGGGGGTCGGCGAAGTAGACCGGGATGTCGGTGGCGGCGGTGAAGACGGCGTGCTGGGCCATCTCGCTGCCCTGGTCCCAGGTGATCGAGGCTCTCACGGCCCGGGGCAGGTCAGCGACCATGGCCTGCAAGGCGGTGGTGACGGTCTGGGAGTCGTGGCCGGCGCCCAGGCGGTGTATGAGCACGAAGCGGCTGGTGCGCTCCACCAGGGTGATCAGGGCGCTGCGCCCGCCGGCGCCGATGACCAGGTCGCCCTCCCAGTGGCCCGGTACGGCCCGGTCAGCGGCCTGGGGCGGGCGCACACTGATCTGGGCTCCCTCGATCCAGGGGCGGTTGGACCTACGTGCCAGGCCGGCCAGTGGTGAGCGCGGCAGGCGCCGGGTGCGTCCTGAGCGCAGGGCCTTGTCCACCCGCAGCTGCTGGCGCAGGCTCCCGGCGCCCTGGACGTAGAGGGCCTGGTAGATCTGCTCATGAGACAGGCGCATGGACTCATTGTCGGGGTGGGCCCAGCGCAGGCGCGCGCTGATCTGGCGGGGGCTGGCCCCGTCCTCGAGCAGGGCCACCACCTCGGCGCGCAGGGCGGGATGGGTGTCGAGCCTCCTGGCCTTGGGGCGGGCCAGGCGCTCCTGGGCCGCCATCGAGGCCCCTGGGGCCCGGTAGGCCCCATCAGGGCCGGTGTTGCGGGCGATCTCCCGCCAGACGGTCTGACGGCACCGCCCCAGAGAGCGGGCGATGGCGGCGGCCGACTCCCCACGGGCCCTCCCCTGGGCGATCAGGACCCGCTCGGCGTCGCTGACGCGCTGCCCGCGCCCGACCCGCCCCGAGCAGGCCGACACCGACCAGCCCCCACGACCCCGCCGCCCCGTTGAGCGTCTTGATGAGCGTCCTGATGCCGTTGCTGCACTCTCCACGGCCTGATCGTGCCAGTACCGCCTGGCACTGTCCCGGCTCACCCCCGGCCGCGGCTCCCGCCCGGGTCAGGGACGCTCCGGCCAGGACAGCCTGGACGACCCTGGCGCGTCTGGCCTGGTCGGACTGGGCCGTCCCACCCCGTCGGCCGCCTACCGCTCCACCCCCACCTCCTGGCACCACAGACTCACCGACCCACGACAGCACCCCAGATCCCGAGCCACCGCCGAAGCCGACTCACCAGCCACCACACGCGCCACCGCATCCCGACGCACACCCCGACCAAAACCAGTCCCAGACACACAACACCCTCCACGAGTGGTGCATCCACCACCAGACCCCACCGACCCGGAGCCGCGTCGTC
>BNJU01002104.1_pt1 | contig 63158 bp, 99 predicted proteins | sample 8539281 | NCBI WGS metagenome assembly BNJU01 (sample SAMD00202456, study PRJDB9452) | human saliva metagenome | isolation source: human saliva | place: Japan
CAGTTACGTATTGCTGGACTTGAGCGGCCTCCCGCACCTTGAGCGCCCGTTATTACAAAGACGGCTCAGAATTCTCATCCGGCAGGAAGGAAAGATCCTCGTCGCCTCACGCCGCGCGAGTGCGCACGTCTGCAAGGCTTCCCCGAGTTACCAGATCACCGTATCCAACACGCGCGCGCCTACAAACAGTTCGGCAATTCCGTCGTCGTCCCTCTCGTGACGGAGATCGCCTCCCTCATCATACAAAAATGCACGATCTCGACGAAAAGTGCGAAACGGGAAGGATTAGACAGATATGGACAGCATCGGTTTCACTTCAAAAGCCGTCGAATCCGTCCGCCAGGGGACAATGCGCTTTTGCAAATTCCTCTCGGCAAACGATACGGGAAAAGACGGGCGGACATCAAGCAGGAATCTATATTCGAAAAATGCTGTTTCGCTCATTTTTCCCCAACGCCTTTTGAAAAGGGCTGAATCATGACCGCTGGGTAGAAATCCGTTGGATGGCAGACACAATTACAAAAAGTCGATTCATCTATTATGGCAGAGGAACGCGCAACAGTATCGCATCACGCATTGCATCTCGAATCATTTCGATCCGCTTGACGAAGAACATACGGGCACTGCTCGATCCTCGTGCGGCGCGAATGGGAAGCCTACGACGGATGGGTTCTGAATCACGAAGATGAGATTAACGATTTTCCTCGCCATGCTGGACTTGGATCCCTGCCCAAGTCGGCGGGTGATTGAAACTTCCCCACAAAATGAGCAAGGATTGCAAACGCAAATATTCAAACTTTCGCCTCAACACTTTCCAGCAAATTCCCACAGCAGACATCATGTCGGCCAAGGCACAGGAAATCCAAGATGCGCTCTTCAATCATAGAATATACAAAAACCCGACCGGACCGAGCGACTTCTCGATTGGCTTGTGATGGAATACCGTCTCTTCCGCTACATTGAGGATATGCGGTTTCACGAAAAATACGACAAGGCTTCTCTTCCATGGAAGAATTTCTTTCCGTCGCAAACAGCATCACCGATCGACGGAAAAAGTCGTGCGGGCAAGTCTTTGGAAAATCATCTCGCCGCTATCTTCACAGGAAATTGCTTGACCTTCGATGCGCAAGTCGTCACCGAGGGGAGGAAGCGGCGGATTTCATCTTCCACGGCGGCGCTTACCACGATCCGTCATTCAATGCACAAAACCTCATCGTTCTGGCTGCAAAAACCACCTGCAAAGACAGGTGGGCAAATTCTCAACGAAGCGAACCGCGTACGTGACAAGAAAGAAATACCTGCACTTTTGCAGCAGGGCGTCTCCTCAAAACAAATGCGGAAATGCTCGATGAAAATGTCACGCTGGTCGTCCCTGCGCCTTACATCGCGCGTTACCCAAAGAGCTTACCAAAAAGACATCATGGGTTTGCAAAGCTTCATCGACTTCGCACAAAGCGCAAGAAGGACAAAGATTCACTTTGACGAAAAACATGAAAGAAGCAGTAGAATAAATGTATCTGTTACTTTTTCACTCTGTCAGGAGGTCTTTCTGTGGAAGCGAATCGCATTTACAATTTCAATCGGCCCTGCCGCTCTCTGCCGCTGAGGTGCTCAAGGAAGCGCAGGCGGGTTCCTCAATTTCGACAACTCGGGCATGTCGATCACGGAGATTTCGCACCGCGCCAAGGCGTACGACGAGGTGCACAACCAGACGAGGCGGACATCCCTCTCGCTCATGGGACTCGGCGATGACTACGACGTGCTCTTCGTGCGGGCGGCGCGAGCCTCGCTTTCGCCATGGTCGCGATGAACTATGCGACGAAGGAAGAAGCAGCTATGTGCTGTCGGGCAGCTTCGCGACGAAGGCTGAAGAGGCCGCGCTCCTCGGCGTCGGTGAGATCGCAGCTTCCTCGAAGGACGGCGGCTTCCGCCATGTGCCGACGCAGGAAGAAATCAAACTCGATCCGAGATGCAGCGTATCTTCATCTGTGTTACAACAACACGATCTACGGCACGGAGTATCACTACATTCCCGAGACGGGCGAGTTCCGCTCTTTGCCGACATGTCGTCCGACGCTCTCGCGTCCCCTCGACTTCAAAAATTCAGCTTCATCTACGCAGGCGTGCAGAAAGAACCTCGGCCCTGCGGAACCTGCCTCGTCGTCGCGAAGAAGTCGCTGCTCGAAAATAGCCCTGAGACGCTTCCCCATATGCTTCGCTACTCGACGCACTCGAAGAACTCCTCTACAACACGCCGCCCGCTTTCCGGCATCTACATGGTCGGCAAGGTCGCCGCATGGATCGAGGCGCAGGGCGGTCTTCGCCGAAATGGCGAAGCGCAACGAGAAGAAGGCGGCGCTGCTGCTATGCGCCATCGACAGTTCCGACAGCTACTACAAGGGTCACGCGGACAGGACAGCCGTTCTTTCATGAACGTCACCTTCCGCCTGCCGAGCGAGGAACTCGAAAAGAAAGTTCGTCGCTGAGGCCGCAGAACACGGTCTCGGCGGCGCTCAAAGGCCACCGCTCCGTCGGCGGCATGAGGGCATCGATCTACAACGCCATGCCCTACGAAGGCGTCGCCGCTCTCGTCGACTTCATGCAGAAGTTCCGCAAAGGAAACTGAGCGCACAATAAAGCTGCACAATAAAGCTGCACAAAAAGCCGCCCGAAGCTGGGATTCAGCTTCGGGCGCTCTTTCATGCGCTGCGCGCTATGTGCATCACTCCGCCGTCACGATGTCTGGCTTCAGAACATGCGATTCCATGAAGTTGACCTTTATCTCGCGCAGTGCGGGCAGGGGCGGCAGGTTGTTGTCGGCGAACTCGCGCATCATGCGGTCGGCGCGGTACTGGACGCCGAGGATCTTCGTCGTCGAGGATCATGTAGCGCCGCTGCCGCGCAGCCAGCCGAGCTGACGCGCGATCTTGTTGCGGACGTTTGCCTGATGCGCCCAGTCGTCGAGGTGGCGCGTGAGCGGCAGGCTGTCCGCGCGTCATCCGTCATGCGCTCGGCAAGAAGCCCCTCAGCGACGGCGAAGCCCGCGCTGTTCGTCGGCGTATTCCAACCGGCGTAAGCGCGCAGCTTAAACAGCAGATCCTCGCGCTTCAGGCCTTCCATGAGTGCGTTGTCCGCGCCGTTCGCATAGGCGACGTCGGCGATGCCGACGGGATAACCTGGCGATGTGGTCCTTGAGCAGGTCGAGGAAGTACTGCGTGCCGTCGCGCACCTTGCCGTCGTTCGATGCGGTCGTTCGCTTCCATACGTCTTGCCATTGGGATTCGTGTTGACGAGCAGGACGTACTCCGACTTCTCAGGGGCGCTGAATGAGGACGGCGCCCGCCGCCGTGCGCGGCAGCGTACCGAACTCTGGATGTGCTCGTCGGAGTAGGCAGGCACGGTGCGCCGCCCGTGCCCTTGTTGTAGCGAACGTGAATGAAGGGCATCTTGTGCTCGATGTTGTTGACGGCGCGTGAGCGGGAGAAGTCCCACCTCGTCAATGCCCGACATCGTCCTGAAACTTCGAGGGCCGAGTCCTGCGCTGTGGGCGAGGAGCTCGGCCTTCCATGTGCGTCTGCGAGTACGGCGCATTGTCGTCCGCTTTCCGAGCACGAAGTAGTCAAAGACGCCGCTCTTCGTATAGTCGATGAGTTTTTCGTTCGCCGCGAAATTCTTCGTGCGGCGGCTCATCCAGTCTTCCATGGACTTTTCGGGAATCAGCTCTTTCGAAAGCATATTCCTTCTTTTTCCTCGGACGTCAGTCCTTCGACTTCCTGCTTGTCCGTCAGGAGCGTTAGCGAAAGATGTCCGCGCCGTAGTTCTTGTAATAGCCGGCTCTTCGATCCCGACGCCTCGCCCGAGCGCGGCGTGCGCATGATCGAGCCGAAGACGTAGAGAGCGGCAGCGCGGATGAGCTACGCGGAATCCTCGAAAGTTCTTGAGGCGCGCCATGATCTCGCCGCGCGTGCAGTCGTGCTTCCTTGAGCCAACGAGACTGCCGTAGAGCATCGAGTCCGACGAGATGACGGCGGCGCTGACCCCGGACGCATTTTCCTCCGCCCAAGTCCAAAGCTCCTCGGGATGCCCGAGGTCGGTGCAACTGCCGAGCATGTCGTCGGGCGGCACGATGACCTCATAGCCAAGTTCGCGCACGACGTCCGCCGTCTGCTTGTCCGAGATCGGACGGTTGTCGTGCGGAATGAACATGATGCGCTTCTGGCGCGGCATCTCCTCTGCCTTCTCCTTCTTGCCCGCCTCGACGGCAGGAAGCAGGAAGGAAAAGGCGAGCATAGCGCCGAGAGTCTCCATATTTTCTGCAGTTGCACTCCCGCTTATTTGGCAGGCGCCGCATCTTCTGCAGCGTCGGCACGCTCTTCCTTCATCTTGTCGCGCATGTCTGACCACAGATCCTTCGCGCGGTCGACGGTCACGCGCTCCTTCGTCTCAAGCTCCTTATTGTGCATGAGCATCGACAGATACCCAGCCAGCCGTATCGTAGTCGCCGAGGCGGAAAGTGGATCGCACCGATCAGGTAGATGCAGTCGGCTTCCGTCATCTGTCCTTGCGGGAAGAGTTCGCGCGAGTGCGACTCGATGTAAAGCTTGCCCGGCTTCCGAGAGGAACTTTTCCTCGTTCTCCTTGTCGCCTGCCCCTCACGATATGATCCATGCGAGCGTGAGGTTCAGTCCCGCCAGCGGGCGAAGGTCTCCGTCGTGAACTTCGTGAGAAGATCGCGAGCTTCAGCGCCTTGATGGCATCGTCGCGCGTGCGCTGCTCCTTGAACTCGCTCGTTCCATTATGCCCGGCGAGGAAGTCCTGAATCTCCTTCTTCGCCTTCGGTGCGACACCGTTCAGGAAGTGGCGTTCGTCCTCGGCGTAGCCGCAGTGCTCACAGACCCAGATGCGGTAGTAGTAAGGATTGATGTCCTTGTAGTGCGTGCAGAGGTCGTTGTCGACCGTCTCGGTAATGAGGCGCGAGCGCACCTTCGTCGCACGCGTTTCCATGCTGCAGATCGGGCAGGGCTTCTTCACCACATAGAGATAATCCTTTTCAGCCATTGTATCAGATCTCCTTTGCTGTAATCATATATCTGCAGGGACGGCGGATCTTTTCCGCCATCCCATTGCATACGCTACCTTTCGTACAGCTCGCACAAGCCCCTGAGGCGCTTCGCGTCCTCTTCGGCATGTGCGAAGTCGCTTGAGCCGCCAGCGCCAGTTGATGCCAACGGTGCCGGGCACATTCATGCGGCTGCGGCTGTCGAGGGCGCGTACATCCCCATGGGGACGATGACGGACGCGCGTTCGACGCATAGGCGAACTCGACGAGCTTATCGCAGATGTCCTTCGGCCGGTCGGCGCGTGCGTTCAAAAGCTCCGCGACCGCCGCCCGCTCAGGGGGCGTCGAGATCCTGCGTGAACCAGCCGACCGTCGTATTGTTGTCGTGCGTGCCCGTGTAGACGATGGGTTTTTCGGGCACGGCGATTCCGACGCAGCGCATCCGTTGAAGTTCAGGCGAAATGCAGAACCTTCATGCCCGGATAGCCGCAGTCGTCGCGCGATTTTTCGACTTCGTCGGTGATGATGCCAAGATCCTCGGCGACGATGGAAAGATTCTCGACCGACTTCTCCATCTCTTCGAAGAACGCCTTGCCGGGCCCGCTTGCGCCAGCAGCCGTTGACCGCCGTCTTCGCCTTGCCGTCGATCTCCCAGTACGCCTCGAAGCCGCGGAAGTGGTCAATGTCGCACGATGTCGACGAGCGAGCAAAAGCTTCCGGAAGCGAGCCTTCCACCAGCCGTAGCCGTCCTCCTTCATCGCCGTCCAGTCGTACTGCGGGTTGCCCCAAGCTGTCCCGTCGCGCTGAAGTAGTCGGGCGGCACGCCCGCGACCGTCTTCGCCGTGCCGTCCTCGTTGAGCGAGAACAAGCCTTGGTTCGCCCAGACGTCGACGCTGTCGTGCGAGACGAAGATGGGCATGTCACGTGATCTTGAGCGCCCTTCTTTCGCGCGTACTCGTGCAGGTGTTTCCACTCTTTGGCAAACAGATACTGCCAGAACTTCGGCAGCCAATCTCGTCCGCCGGGCGCTCTCGTGCCTCACGAAGAGCGGCGTTCTGCCGCTCCTTCAGCTCTGGCTTCCACTCGAACCACGGCGCTTTCTTGTTCTCAGCCTTCAAGGGCCTCGAAGAGCGCGTAGTCGTCCCGCCGAGCTGCCTCCTTATCGCAGAAATCCCGAAAGCGTCGCTTTCTCCCTGTTTCTGGAAGTTCTTCCACGCACGCTCCAAATGCTTCTTCTTGAACGCCCACGCACGCTCATAATCGATGAAAGCGGTCGCGCTGTCGGCCGCCGCCTTCACGTCACGCGCGCGGGCGAGCAGTCCGTCGTCGATGAGCATGTCGAGCGAAATGAGCATGGGATTGCCCGCGAATGCCGACGGCGATTGATGAAAGGCGAATAGCCGAAATCGCTGACGGGGCACAGCGGCAGAACCTGCCAGACCTTCTGCCCGGCAGCGGCGAGGAATCGACGAAGCGATGAGCGTCGCCGCCAAGATCGCCGATGCCGTACTTCGACGGCAGGGACGTCGGATGAAGCAGGACGCCCGCTTCGCGCGGGAAGCGTCTCCTCCTGCACGGCCTCGTAGATGCGCGCCGAAAGCGGCGGGAGCTTCACGGTCAGGACGCCGCGCTGAACCCGCACGCGCTCCTCCCTTCGAGGCTTCCTGCAGCGTTCCCTGCAGGAAATCGCCGACCTTGAGCATGACCTTCTCCTCCTGCGTACGACTGCGGTTAATGACGACGACGAAGGCTTCATTCTTCGCGGGTGCGCCGAACTCGTCCGTGCCGCTTCGGATCGTGCGCGCATAGGCGAGGATGTTGCCCTCGCCTAGAAGCGGCAGGAGGTCGCCCGTTTGAAGCGCCGTATGCTCGTTTCGCAGGCGGATGAGCTTCCTGTACCAGTCGTGCACGGAGATGTCAGGATTCTCCCATGCGTACGGGCTGCGGTTGTACGGGTCGCGGAATCCCTGCATGCCGATCTCATCGCCGTAGTAGATGCACGGCATTCCCGGATACGTCATCTGCAGGAGCGCCGCGAGGCGCAGCTGATCCGTTCCGAGCTTGTAGTGCTCGGCGTCGAGTCTGAGCGCGACTGATGGATCGCCGGCATGCCGTCGTAGAACGGCGCCTCGCTCAAGAGCGTGATGGCTCGCTCGACGTCGTGGCTGCCGATGAGTTCATCATCACGTAGAAATTTTTCCTTCGGGTAGTTCTCTCGGAGGCTCTCCAGAAGGCGCATCGCCTGGCGCCCGTCGACGTAGTTGAGCAGGAAGTCCAAGACCGTCTTGCGGAACGGATAGTTCATCGCCGAGTCGATTTCCTGCCCGCAAAGGTACTCGCGCGGCACGCCGTAGCTGATCTTGTTCGACGCGTCCTCCCAGACCTCGCCGATGAGGATCGCATCGGGGTTCGTCGCCTTGAGTTCGCGGTAGAACGTTTGCGTGAACTTCGCGGGCAGTTCGTCGACGACGTCGGACGCCAGCCGCCGATGCCCATCTTCGTCCAATGGTGCAGCACGCTGTTCTCGTCGCGGATCACGAAGTCCATGTAGGACGGCGTCGTCTCCGTCACGTTCGGCAGCGTGGAAAACCCACCAGCTGTCGTATTCGTAAGGATACTTATGGAAGTTGTACCAGCTGTGGTAGGGCGACTCCTGCGACTGGAACGCACCGAGACTGTCGTAATTGCCCTCGCGGTTGAAGTAGATGCTGTCGCTTCCCGTATGGCTGAATACGCCGTCGAGGACGATGCGGATGCCCTCGGCCTTCGCCGCCTTCACGAGGTCTTGAAACTCCTCGTTCGTGCCGAAGATCGGATCGATCTTGTGGTAGTCGCCCGTATCGTAGTGGTGGTTGCTCGGCGACTCGAAAAACAGGATTGAGATAGATGACGGAAATGCCAAGCTCCCTCAGGTAGGGGAAGTTTCGACTTCAGCCCCTTGATATTGCCGCCGAAGAAATCGTACTGCACGATTTCTTTGGTATCGACATCCTTGTAGTAGCAGGGCTGGTCGCCCCAGTGCGCGTGCACGACGGCGCCCTTCTTCTCGACGATTGCATCGCCCTCGCGGCAGAAGCGATCGGGGAAGATCTGGTACATGACGGCGATGCTCGCCCAGTCGAAGTCTTTGCCCCCTGCTGTTGAACACGGTGATCTGAAAAAGACGGCGGCGCGTTGGTCGTAAATGCCGCCCATGCCGCCCAGATGCTCGTTGTTGTTGCCGTGATACCATGTGCCGGAACTCGTGGCAACGATGAAATAGTACCATAGCAGGCAGCGGTATCGGGCAGATCGATGCGCGCGACATAAAAGCGGTCTGGACGCCCGCCGACTTCGTCTCCAGCTCGATGAGCCTTTCCCCGCGCCTTCTCGCCAAAAGGCGCAGAATGACCTTCGACACTTCGTCCTGCGTCCGGATGCGAATGCCGAGCTGGACAGGGATGATGCCTCGGCAGGTCCACGGGCGAGCGGTAAAACACATCTTGCGGGGTTGTGCTCCGCTTCTCGCTGCGCCATAATATCGCCTCCTAGAATTCTTCGAAAAGCAGAAATCCGCTTTCGCAGCTAGGAAGCGCTGATAAAAATGAGGTCGCCCAGATTCCACCAGATGCGCTGTATTATCGAGGAGACAAACCACAGGCGTAGCGGTGCTGCGTCGGTTCGTCGACGACGAGAGGAAGCGCGCGCAGAGTGTGAAGATGGTGGCTGAAGTATCGGTGCTTCCAGAGCTTTACCGATAGAGCCGCACTTCCTCTTCCCCTCTCTACTTTGTTTCGTCTTTTCTTCGCAGAAAATTAATAGGCGAGAAAAGGCAGAAAGAAAGCCCAACGCAAGCGTTGGGCTTTGCTCATCTCACTTCGCCAATAATTTCTCATAGAGCGCCTTGTACTCTCCCGCCGATTTCTTCCAGCTGAAGTCCGCCTGCATGGCGTTCTTGACGATCTTCTGCCGAATTTCGAGCGTGCTGCATTCGCGGATGGCGCGTTTGACGGCGTACATCATTTCATGTGCATTGTAGTTCCGGAAGATGATAGCCCGTGCCCTCGCCCGTCTTGTTGCTGAACTGCGTGACCGTGTCGCCAGAGTCCGCCCGTCTCGCGCACGACGGGAATCGACCCGTAGCGCATGGCGATGAGCTGGCCGATGCCGCACGGCTCGTAGTTCGACGGCATGAGGAAGACGGTCGAGGCGGCGTAGATGCGCTGCGCCAGCTCGTTCGAGAAGCGGATGTTCGCCGAAACCTTGCTCGGGAAGCGCCATGACCAGCCCCTGAACCAATCTTCATAGACCTTGTCTCGTGCCGAGGACGACGAACTGGATGTTCTCGTGCTGCGGGATCGTCCATGACGCGACGATGAGGTCGAGCCTTGGGCGGCACGAGGCGCGAGACGAGCGCGACCATCGGAATCTGACGATTTACGGGCAGTCCGAGCTGCTTCTGCAGCGCGACCTTGTTGTCGAGCTTGCGGTCGATGGAATTGATGTCGAACGTCTCGTAGATATCGCTTGTCCGTCGCGGGATTGTAGACGTCATGAGTCGAGGCCGTTGACGATACCGTGATGTCCGCCTCCTCTTCCTAAAGAAGCCCGTCGAGCATCTCGCCGAAGTATTCGTACTGGATCTCACGGGCGTAGGTGCGCGACACCGTCGAGATATAGTCGGCGTAGGTCAGGCCGCCCTTCATGAAGTTGACGGCATCGTAGAATTCCAGATCGCCGTTCGTGAAATACTTCCAGTCGAGTCCCAAGACGTCCTGCATGACATTCTTCGGGAAGACGCCCTGATACTTGAGGTTGTGGATCGTGTAGAGCGTGCGGATCTTCTCGTAACGCGCATCCCATGTGCTCAAGCTTCAAGAGCACGGGAACGAGTCCCGCGTGCCAGTCGTTCGCATGGATGATGTCGGGCCAGAAATCCATCGCCTCCAAGAGGTTCAGGACGGCGCGCGCGAAGAAGGAGAAGCGCTCCGCATCGTCATCGTAGCCGTAGAAGCCCTCGCGGTAGAAGTATTCTTCATTGTCGATGAAGTAGTAGGTCACGCCATCGCATGACGGAGTCGGTCAACGCCGACGAACTTGTCACGCCACGCAACATTGAGCGTGCCGTCGTAAAGATGTTCCATCTTGTCGATGTATTCGCTGATCTTGCCGAACTTCGGCATGACGACGCGGATGTCGACGCCTGCTGACGAGTTCCTTCGGGAGATCTCCGCAACGTCCGCCAGACGGTCTTGGCGAACGGCTACCGCTCAGCAGCAACATAAGTACCCGCATGATATGAACCCTTCTATGCCGCGAGGCCGCCAGCCCGCCCGCAGCACAACATCTTCTATATCGCCCGCACCCGCCTCGGAAGGCTCGCGCCTTCCCCAAGGCGGACGCAGATGTCATTTCCCCACGATCATTGGGCAGCCGCTTTCTTCTTGCTGCTCTTCTTCGGCGGTTTCGCCGACTTCTTCGCGCCCTTCGCCGTCTCCGTCTTGCGCGGACGAGCCTTGGCGGCAGGCTTTTTCGCCTCGCCGCCCTTCGGCTTCTTCTGCGGGGCGGCGGACGGCTTCTTCACCCTGCTCGGTTTCGGAAGTCGCCGCCTTCTCTTCGTGCGCCTTCTTCCTCTGCCACTTCGATGGGGCAGTTGCTCTGCCTGCGGCGCTTTCTTTCTGCGCCAGAATCGCTCACCTTCGCCGCCGGCTTCTTCGGCTCGTTTTCCGTCTTCGTCTCCACACCTTTTGACGACGAGGACGTCCGTCTCCGCTTCAGGCGTGGAGCGCCTCGACAAAAGGAGCGTGTCTTTGTGCCTCAAATGGTCAACAGCCATCGGCGGCACCGTGACGACGAGCTGACTGCTCGCGGTCGTGCCAGCCGTAGTCTTCCGTATGGAGATCGCCCCTCGTTCTTCACGCCCGAGCCGCCGAACTCTTCGGCGTCGCTGTTGAAGCCTCGACGTAATCACCCCTGCTTGGGCACGCCGATGCGATAGTTCTGCCGCACTTCCGGCGTGAAGTTGCAGAGGACGACGAGGAAGTCCGCCGCATTGTCTGCCTTTCGGACGAAAGTGATGATGGGTTCTCGCTGTCGTTGCAGTCGATCCACTCGAAGCCGTTCAGTCGAAGTCGACTTCCCAGAACGGCCGGTTCTCCTTGTAGAACTTGTTCAGCGCACGCGAGTATTCAAGCATCTTCGTTCATCGGGTGCTCCTCGACGAGGTGCCAATCGAGGCTGTCGTCGTAGTTCACTCGATGAACTGCGCGAACTCGCCGCCCATGAAGAGGGCTTCTTGCCGGATGCGCCATCCAGCCAGCCGGAAGAAGCCGCGCAGTCCGCGAACTTCGCCAGTAGTCACGGGCATCTTGCTCACGAGCGAGCACTTGCCGTGCACGACCTCAGTCGTGCGACAGGGGCGGAACGAAGTTCTCGCTGAACGCCATGAAGGAGAACGTGACCTTGTCACGGTTCCACTTGCGGTAGATGGGGTCGAGACATCGTCAGAGCGAGCATGTCGTTCATCCAGCCCATGTTCCGCTTGTAGTTGAACCCCATGCCGCCCATGTAAACGGGCTTCGAGATCAGGGCGATGCCGTCGACTCCTCGGCGATCATCAGCGCGTCGGGATGGAACTTGAAGATCGCCTCGTTGAGCTTCTGATGAAGTCCATCGCTTCCGAGTTGCCCGTGTCGCCGTACTTGTTCGGCTGCCACTCGCCGTCCTTCCTGCCGTAGTTCAGGTAGAGCATGTTGGCGACGGCGTCCGATGCGCAGCCCGTCGATGTGGTACTCCTCGAACCAGAACATGGCGTTCGAGATGAGGAAGCTCTGCACTTCCGTCCGACCGTGAGTCGAAGTTCGTCGTGCCCCACTCCCAGTTCTCGGCGCGCTGCTCGTTGTCGATTCGTAGAGCGTCATGCGTCGAAGTGGCGAAGCCTGCTCGTCCTTGCAGAGTGGCGGGCACCCAGTCCATGATGACGGCGATGCCGTTCGCATGTGCCGTGTCGACGAAGTAGCGGAAGTCATCCGCGCTCGCCATGGCGGCTCGTGACCGCGTAGTACCCCGTCGCCTGATAGCCCCACGAACCGTCGAACGGATGCTCGCAGAGCAGCGCGGCCTCGATGTGCGTATAGTTCATCTTCTTCGCGTAGCCGACGAGCTGGTCGGCAAGTTCGCGATACGACAGATAGCCGCCTTCGAAAGCGTGCGCCGCCGCGAGCCGAGATGAACCTCGTACGTCAGCATGGGGCTGGCATACGACGGATGCGTCTTCTTGCGCTCCTGCCATGACGGCATCGTTCCATTGATATTTCTTCATGTCGTAAAGGCGCGACGCGTCTTGGGCTTCTCTCTGCGTCGAAGCCGTAGGGATCGCCTTCATGATATGCGGTCCGCTGCAGGCTCGATCGCATACTTCAGACCTCTGCCTTTCGAGTCCCTCGATGAACGTCACCAGATCTCGCCGTCACCGATCTTTCCATCGTGTGCGTGCGTGTCCACGCATTGAAGTCGCCGACGACGCTCACGGACTTCGCATCGCGCGCGCCCAGACGGAAAAGCGCACGCCTTTTTGCCGTCCTTCTCCATGAAGTGGGCGCCGGCATCTCGTAAGCGTGGTAGTTGGTCCCTTGGTGGTATAAGATAAATCGAACTCCTCCAAAAGCAGATACATTCACCACACTCCCAGCTTAGAAAAACTCTAGGAAGCGCGGCTGGAAAACGCATGCGTCAAGATAGGAGCGCCGCATTCTTCCGCGCTTTCGACAGCCTGCTTCGATGCAGGGAAGCCCCGCTGTCCGGCGGCCTCGCTTTTGCAGATTACTGATCGGATGCGATATCCGAGCGCCGCGCCTGCGGCTTCGCGCAGGAGCAGCAAACCGCCTTCCGTCAGACGTGATGACGGGCTTCGCCAGATGTCGTCACGTGCTCCTTTGATCGTGCGATCCGAAGAAAATACGCCCGAATTGGCGATGTTGATCGCCGACGACTTGAAACTATGCAGCCTGATCCTCGTACTTGCGGTTCATGTTCTTATGCGCCCTGTCGTACGCACCAAAATCCTTCAACACGAAGAACTCGTCGTTGCCTTTGAATCAACATCGCGCAGCGAGTGAAAGTCACCGAGGTGCCGTCGACGAGCTGCGACGAGCGCACGGCGGGTTCGTATTGTACTCGTCCCGCCTTGTAACTGCGTCGCGTAGTAATTCAGGACCTCCTCCGCACGAAGGTCGAAAGATCTCGCAGTGCTCGCGGCCGACCGCTGACTGATTTCAACGTTTGCGCCGTCGGCGTGCCGAGCGTCAGAGCGCCGTTCATCATGAACTTCATGCGCCCCGTGCCCGAGGCTTTCCTTCAGACGCCGTCAGTCTGCTCGAGATGTCCGCCGGATGGGACGATCTCACCGATCGAGGGCCGCCGAAGTTCTCGATGAAGACGACCTTGAGCATGTCGCTGACCGCCTTGTCATTGTTGACCTTGTCGGCGACCGCGTTGATCAGGCGGATCGTCGCTTCGCGATGTAGTAGCGGGCGCCGCCTTGCCGCCGAAGAATCGTGCGTCGGCGGGATGCGAGCGTTGTTCGTCTTCAGCTCATGGTAGAGGTACATGATATGCAGGATGTTCGCGATCTGGCGCTTGTAGGGAATGGATGCGCTTGACACCGGATGTCGAAAGATCGTGTCGGGATCGACGAGGATGCCGCCGTGTGTGAATGAAATCGGAGGGTCGCCCTTCCTCTGGCGCTTGATCTTCGCAAGCTCGGCGAGACGGTTCGATCACATGATCGTTGAGCCGAAACAGTCCGACGGCTTCTTCTGCCAGCCGTCGCCGATCGTCTCGTCGATGGGGTCCGTCGCTCGGGGTTTCGCGCGCGATGAGCCAGCGACGGTGCGTGATGCCGTTCGTCTTGTTGTTGAACTTCTTTGGATAATATTTGTTGAAAAGTGCAGGGTGTCGCGTCAGGATGTCCGTATGGATCGCCGCGACGCCGTTGACGCTGTGGCTGCCGACGATGGCGAGACGCGCCATGTGCACCTGCCCGTCCTCGATGATGGTGCTCGCGCACCTCTGCTCGTCGTTCGAAGCGTTCGCGCACCTCTTCGAGATGGCGGCGGTTGATCTCCTCGACGATCGTGTAGATGCGCGGCAGGGCGAACGGAAGCATGTCGATCGGCTACTTCCAGAGCCTCGGGCAAGATCGTTCGTGGTTCGTGTACGCCATCGTCTTGCACGTGATCTCCCATGCCTCGTCCCATCCAGATCCTGCTCATCGACCGGGATCGCGCCAGAGCTCGGCGACGGCGACCGCAGGATGCGTGTCGTTGATGTGGATGGCGATCTTGTCCGGCGAACCCCTGAGGTCCATGCCCGCGAGAATGTAGTAGGCACGTGCTGCACGCCCGCCGAGACAAAGAAATACTCCTGAATGAAAGCGCGTCGGCCCTCTGTAAGACTGTCGTCCGGGTAGAGGTGCTCCGTGATGCTCTCGACAGTTGCGATACTCATTCTTTGCTGGATCACGCTCGTGCGTCATCGTGCCGTAGTCGATCGCGGTTGACCTCGGCATTCAGAGGGCGCAGCGTGTTGACCGTGCTGTTGCGGAAGCCGACGTCGGCACGTCGTGAAGGCCGCAGTCGTCAGTGGTCCTCATGCACGAGCGAGAGGCTGCCGTCTCTTCTTCCTTCATGTAGGCGTTGCCGTGAACTTGACGTTGACCGCCTTGTCCGCCTTTGCGATACTCACTCGAAAACCGTTGGCGAGCCGGTTGTCAGAATCTCGACACGGTTGCCCTTGATGATCTTCTGCTCGAAGAGTCCGCACTGGTAGCGTATGCTGCAGCCGTGATCGGGAAGCGCCAAGGACGCCATCGAGTCGATGAAGCAGCGCCGCGAGCCGTCCCAGAGCCCGCCGTTGCCGGGCCGCATCCGGTTCCTCGGGGAAAACATCGTTCAGGTCGAGCCGATTTCCTCCAGAGCGTCGTGGAACAGCTCCATCTCGCCCAGATTGACGAGGTTCGAGCGCATGGGCGTCGAGCAGGGAACTCGATGGAAAAATAGTAGATTCGCTTTGTCGTGGCGCTCATGTCACGCTTGTTCGTCTTGACCAATTCGCTGATGTGACCTTCACGACAGCAACGATGGTTGCTAAACCTCATGCGATGTGAGTTCGGCGAAATCCCGCCCCCACAGGATAGTGCCGTTGCCAGAAACTTTGTTTCAGACCTTCCTTTGCCAGCCCCAGCTCATTTCCTCTTGTTTGCCATGAGATCATTCCTCCTAACTTACATTGGCAGCCACGCAGATCACACGCCTTTTCCTTCACGAAACGAAACCGCACGGTGAAACGCCCCGGACTTCTCCGAAAAGAGAGCTGCGAGCTGATACAGACCGCGTTCTTGTCTTCTTGCTCTTCCGCGACCTTTCGAAGAAAAAGCCGCCCCTTCGCGCTCCCGCCTTTCCCAACAGGCAAGCGCCCCGGGCGCTTCCTTCTCAACGCGCGCCCTGAAAGCGCGCGTTCCCATCGATCGACGGCATTCTTGTTGACGATCAGCGATAGTTGGCGCGCCCTGAGCCAGCGTCCTCCGTGATCACGACATTCTTGTCGTGATGACGTTCTCGACGAGCACGTTGTCCCTCAAGGCTGCACTTCTCCATGATGATGGAGTTGCGGATCTTCACCCGGCGCCACCGTCACGCCGCGGAACAGGATGCTGTTCTCGACCTCGCCATAGATGACGCAGCCGTTGGCGACGAGCGAGTTCTGCACATGCCGCCGTCTCCTTGTACTGCACGGGCGCCGTCCTTCGACTTCGTGAAGATGAAGCCGTTCTGCATAAACAGCTCTTCCCAGTTCGCAGGCTCAAGCGCTTCCATGTTCGCTTCGGTAATACGAGGCCGTCGAAGCGACGCACGCCGTATAGCCCTCGTGCATACAGCCGTATGTCGTGTAGCGATCGGCGCGGCGGATGATGCCGTCGAGCACGAGATCCGTGCCGCCGTGCTCGTAGGTCGAGCGCACCATATCAACGAAGATGCGCTCCATGAGCAGCGCCCGTTCGACACCTTCGACCCCGGTAGATGACAGGCTTCAGGAGAGGTCCTCGATGAGGCCGTTCTCCGCCGTCTCGATGACGACGCTCGCACGCACTTCCTCCTTCGCGATGTTGTAGACCATCGTGATGTCTGCGTTCGTATTCTGATGAAAACGCAGCACGGGCGTGAAGTTCATGTCGTAGATGTGGCTCGCGCTCGTCGAGGCACATACTTGTGCGCTGTGCCTTGAGCGAAATCGATATTCTGGTCAAAAAGGTCTTGAGGTCGCCCGGCGCGTGTCCATGTCGCCCTTTGCGGGCGGCAGATAGAACATGCCCTCGTGACGCCTCGCAAGATCCCGTCCTTGCCCAGCGCAGGTGATCCATGACGGAACGAGACTGCTCCGGCGGCACGATGCCGACATGGCTGATCCCGGAGCTGACCATGCTCGAAAGCACGAAATCAACGACGCGGTAACGTCCCATAGCGGCATGGAGCCGATGGGCCGGCTCTCGGTCAGTTCCTTGATGCGCCCGTCGTCCTGCAGGTTGATGAGTCCATGACCGTCGATTCACAATGCTTCCTCCGTTCTCTTGATTCCCTTGACGCAAAGAGGTTCAGCCGGCTTTGCTGACTGCCCGACTGTGCTGTGATGACCTCGTTTCCGGGAATGACGGCGATAGGCTTTCTCCTTCGACCTTTGCACCCGCTGCGATCGTCGCGCCCTGCGCGAGGATTGCTGATCGACGACGGCGCCTTCCTCTATCTTCGCGAACGGCATGATGACCGAGTTCGTGACGCGCGCGCCCTTGCCGATGCGCACGCCTGAAGATCACGGAGTTATGCACCTCGCCGAAGACCATCGAGCCTTCGCTCACCATCGAGCGGCTCACATGCGCCTCGCGCCCGACGTGTGCGGCGGCGAGCGAGGATTGGACGAATAGATGCGCCAGCTGCCGTCGAGGCGAAGGGCGGCTCATCCTGCAAAAGATCCATGTTCGCTCGCCACGAGGCTCGATCGTGCCGAGCGTCCTTCCAGCAGCGCGTCGAAGGCGTAGGTAAAGGGACGCGCTTTGTCGGCGAGCATCTTCGGGATAATGTTCTTGCCGAAGTCGTGGCTCGACATGGTGTCCTTCGCATCCTCTTCGAGGTACCGCTGCAGGGACTTGCGGTTGAAGATGTAAATGCCCATCGAGGCGAGGTTCGACTTCGGCTCGGGACGGCTTCTCCTCGAACTCGCGATGCGCCCATCCTTGTCGGCATTCATGATGCCGAAGCGCGCGCCCTCCCACGGCACTCGATGACGCCCGATCGTCGCCTCCGCCTAGTGCCCTTGTGTCGCCTCACAAGCATCCACGGTAATCCATCGATGCAGATGTGGTCGCCCGAAAGAATCAGCACATATTCGGGATCGAGCGATGTCGATGAAGTTGATGTTCTGATAGATGGCGCCCGCCGTGCCCTGATACCAGTCGGCGCCTTTTTCGCGCGCATAGGGCGGCAGAATGAAGACTCGCCGTCCTTCTTGTCGAGATCCCACGCGCTTCCCGTGCCGAGATAGTTGTGAAGCTCCAGCGGACGATACTGCGGTGAGGACGCCGACCTTGTCGATACCCGAGATTGGCGCAGTTGCTCAAGGAAAATCAATGATGCGGTACTTGCCGCCAAACGGCACGGCGGGCTTTGCAATCTTCTTCGTCAAAGGCGCCGGGCGGCTTCCTTGTCCTCCTGCCAAGATCATGGCCAGATACTCTGTTTTTTCCTCTATAAAATCCTCCCGGGGCGCACCTTGCCGCGCCCATATTTCACCTTGCTAACCATCGCGCTTTTTCCGCCCATGCGGAGGAAACGAATGTCTTGCTCTTTTCGCATTTTTCTTACGTTTTTATATCTATTCCACAAAACACGAAGATTTCCTGCTGCAATAGCCGCGAAAAATGTTTTTCTCGATTTTTCAAACTCTGTCCACGGAAGGCAGCATAAGGGCGGCCGCACGCCGCCCGTCAAAGGAAAAGCATGGCGATCGCCCCGATGAAGAGCGCTATGCCGATGCCGCGCAAGAAGCCCGATGTCGCTTTCGCCGAGGCTCCGAGGTGTCTTTCCGCGAGCGGCTGCAGAAGAAGAGCAGTATGGAAACCGCAGCGATGAGAAGCGGCACATCATGCGTGTAGAGTGCGTAGCCAAGTCCGAGGATGACGAGCGCGAGGTTGCGCTTCGATGTTTCGTCCGCGCGTCTTTTCCTGCGCCTTCGCCTCCGCGGCGGCGATTCTCCGATAATGATACGATTCGCTCATGTCCGTCCTCCTACAGGCGCGAAGCGCTCTGCACAAAGCCCTGAGAGCTTCGCGTGAGAGGTTCTTGCCCGGCAGAGCGTCGAGTTGAAATCACGATGTCCGAAGACCGTACCGCGCCGGGCTTTGGCTTATAGCGATGCGAAAGTTCCGCGATGAGGCGCATGGCGGAATCGAGCTGCACGGTCGTCGGCTCCGCCTGCTCGAAGTTGCCGACAAGGTTGATGCCGATCGACGCCGCGTTGTGATGCCAGCAATGCGCGCCAACGGCGTCGAGCGGACGCCGCGCTCATGATGCCATTCTTGTGCACGACGAAGTGATAGCCGATGCCCGACCAACCGTTCTGCAGATGCCGCACGGGTGAATCGTCGCTGCCGACACATCGCGATCCGTGTCGCCGATATGATGCAGGATGATGCTGTCCGTGAGCTTCGCTTATCAAGCTCAAGAACGTCAGATTCGTCTCCACGACATGCACGCCGTTCAGAAATGGCTGCCTTCGCTTCCTCGGGCACGAGGGACTCGGCGCGACATAGGGCGCCCGCGGCAAGAAGGACGGCGCTCTTGAGGAAATTTCTGCGATTCATATAGGAGATACACGCTTTCTGTTTCTGGTTCACTCTTGGTTCATTTTGGGTTCATGCGATTCCGTGAGCACGCGCGTCGAAAAAGCTGCCCGCCCGCCCAAGTGAAGTTCCTTTTCGTGCTGCCTCGAGCGTCGAGCGATGCCGACGCTCACGATGCCCATCTCCGGCAGCTCGTGCGCGAGCGATTTTCACAGTTCTTCGCGCGCTTCGTCGAGCGCACTCGTCGCCCTCGTCGAGGAACGCCACGCGGGGCGTACGAGCAGGATGCGTGCAAAGGCGATGCTGCTGCTCGCCAAGCGAAAGGATGTGACTCAATCGGCAGCCCTCGTCGAGACGCGGGAGAAAGGCTTCCATGCCGACAAGCCGCAGCGCACGCTTCCATCTCCTCGCGCGGCCCTTGCGCCGTCAAAGGATACTACAGCTGCACGCCAGCGTGCCGAGCGGCAGATAGGGGCGCTGCGAGAGGAAGAGTCCCGCTTTTCATTCGCGGAACGCTGCGCGGCCACGCGCGAACGGCCAAAGCCCCGCAAGAGCGCGAAGAAGCGTCGACTTGCTCGCGCCCGACGCGCCCCGTGACGAGAAGCGCTGCGCCCGGCGCGAGCGAAAAACGAGCAGCTCTTGCAAAAGCTCCGTGCCGTCGGGCGGAGACGCAAGAGTCCTCCACGTCAAGACCGCCTGAAGATGTCGAAAGCGTGACAGCGCCTCTTGGCATCGACCTGCTTCCATGTGCGCGGTGAAGCCGCTCAGTCGACGCACGACAGCCGCATACTCGGCAATCGATCCGTACGCCTCGACGAAGTAGGGAGCGCGTCCTGCACCTTGCCGAATGCCGAGATCGTCTGCATGAGTCCGCCCGGGCCATCTCCCCGCCGAAGTAGCGCGGCGCCGCCATGACGAGAGGCACGATGATCGCGAGCTGCGCGTAGCCGTTGATGTAGAGTTCAGGATCTTCGTCTGACGCATGAGTTCACGGAAGTTGCCGATGACACGCGCGAAGCGCTCGGAAAAAGCCGCGCACACTCCTGCGCCTCACCGCCGTGAAGGCGACGCTCTCGCTGTTTTCGCGCGCGCATCATGCTGAAGCGGAGTCCGCTCGAAGCGCTGTCTCGAAGTTCAGCCGATGAGCTTCCCTGCCGACGCGGTGCGCGCGCCGACCGTGCCAAGACGGAGTAGATGAGCGAGAACCACAGCATGTAGCCGTAGATGTGAAACTCCCAGCTGCCGACAGGAACGGTCAAACGCCTCGACAGATTCCACAAGACGACGGCAAACGCCGCGAGCGTCGTCAGCTGCTTCAAGAAACCTACGGAGAGCGTGAGCGTCAGCCTCGACGAACTGCCCGATGTCCTCCGATATTCGCTGGTCGGGATTGTCCGTGCCCTCGGCGAGGCTGTTTCGAGCTTGTAATAGGCGCGATTCTCCATCCAGCGTGCGAGGTAGCGATCCGTGAGCCATGTGCGCACTATGATCTGCAGCATCTGCCGCAGATAGATGGCGTAGACGGCGACGGCGATATAGCGACGAAGGCGAGAACGCGAACTTGCCGACGAGCGGCCAGAAAAGCCTCGTACTCGTAAGCCCGCAGGGCGTTGTAAAAACTCGTTGTGCCAATCGTTGATCAGGACGAGCATGCCGACCGCAACGAAATTCAGCGCGATGACGACGGCGAGCCCTCGCGCCTTCCACTTCTCCTCGGAAACCAATAGCCGCGAACGATCGCGCGGCAGATCGCTGAGACGCTTTTCTTCTCCACAAACTCTCCCCTATCTCTTCTTTGCTACGACCTTCCATTGATAAGCGTGAAGCTCCTCCGGATCGACGCGCGCGCAAAGGGCGGCAGCTGAGCGATAAATGCCTGATCGTGCTCCGTTTCTACAATCTTTGAATCAAAACCTCCTGCGGTTCAAGACTGGCCTCCCGCAAAAGCGCAATAATCTCGCCAAGAGTTCCTGCGGCATGAAGTAGGACAGATAACTCTAGCCATACTTTGCGTAAATCCTGCTCGTATTCCTCTCCCGAATAGTTTTCCTGCAGGTATGCCGCACCATGCGCGCTTCCTGCACATCCCCCGTCAAAAAGCATAACGATCGTCAGCATGCGCTTCCACCTTCCGCGCGAATCTCTCCACGTCCACACTGTTTCAGCATAACGGCTTTCATCGCTTCACGCAAGGACTTCCTTATGTTACAATGGAGGAAAGTTTTGTCGCTGCTCCTCCTCCGCGAAAGGAAAAACCTATGCCATCATACAGATACATCCTGCTCGCTCTCATTTTTCCTATCCCTCGTGCTGCTCTACCGCTGGCTTCCCAACCGCAAGATCTGGGCAATCTTCGCTCACGCTCCTCTTTGCAGGCGCAGCGGCGTTCTGAGCTCCCTCCGCCCCTCGCCCAAGATGACGGAGGCGGAACGCGCCGAAATCCATCAGCAGCAGGAAATCTTCACCGCCCGGCACGACGAACACAAGAAGAACATCACGCAGCTCGACTACAACTGGCGGCAGTACCACAGCATCACGGAGAGCTTCGTGAGGGCGCCATCGACATCCGGACGGCCTACGTGCGTCTCACGCAGCTCGCCGAAGACGCCAAACACGCGCGCGCCGTCTGAAGCCCACATCCCGCCGCTCGCGCTCATCGGCATCAACTACGACCCTGCGCCGCCGTGCGCCAGAAGACGCTCGCCTACGCCGACGCACAGCAGCAGGCGATCAGCCGCACGAGGAACGCCGCCGATCCGCGCAGCTCCTGACGCGGGATCCGCCGAGCAGAGCCGCATCCTCGAGGACACGATGATCCGCGAATCGCCGCCGGACTTCTTCTCGCCGACGAGATCAGCACGCTGCGGGACAACCTCACGATCCCGCCGGAAAAGACGACGAGGGGCTGCGCATGAATCGAATGAAACGATTCTGCGCAGCCCCTGTTTTCTCAGCTGTTCTTCGCCCTCCGCCGTGCGCGTGCGGTACACACGGCGAAGCCTGTGCCAGAGCATGGGCGACGAGCATCGGCACGCCCATGTAGAACGCCTGCCGCAGGTCGGGCGTGAAGGCGAGCACGACGAGGCAGAACACCTGCGCCCAGATGCCGAAAAAGCGTCACATAGGGAAAGAAGGGCGCCTTGTAGCGCAGCGTATGCTCAGCCCTCAGCGATGAGGCGGCGGCGAAAGCGATACTGGCTCCAGCAGATGGAGATCCACGCGAGCGCGCCCCGTGCAGCCCGGACACGAGCGAGAAGATACGTGTACACCGCCGAATCGGGATCGAAGGTGAGAAGGATGACGAGCCAGCACGCCGAGACGGACACGAGGATGGAGTTGCGCGGCACGCCCTTGCCGTTGAGCTGGCCGAGGAAGGCGGGCGCCATGTCCATGCGCGCGAGGGAATAGAGTGCGCGTGCGCTCGAATAGAGACCCGAGTTCGAGCAGGGAAACCGCCGCCGTCAAGCACGACGAAGGCCAGCACCAGCCGAGACTGAGGCCGTGCGCGGCGAGAGCCGTCGCAAAGACGCTCTCGGAGAGGCTCGCCTCTTCCCACGGCAGAACGGAGATCAAAAGGGTGATCGGGACGATGTAGAGGGCGATGATGCGCCACGTCACGTTGCGCACGGCGATGGGGATGTCTCCGCCTCTGCACTCGCCCGCCGCAAGGGCCGATGATCTCCGTGCCTTGAAATTCACGAGGATGATGACCATCGTCAGGACGATCGCCCACCAGCCGTTCGGCGCGAAACCGCTGTTCGAAAGGAGGATGCGCGCACCGATGAAACCATCACCGCCGAAGAGACCGAGGCAGATGAGCGCCGCCACGACGCTGAAGGCGACGAGCGCGAAGATCTTCACGAGGGAAAGCCAGAACTCGCTCTCGCCGAACTTGTCGACGCGAAAGAGGTTCAGCACGGTCACGACGAGGCCGAAGAACACAGCCCACCACAGTTGGCTGACCTCGGGCACGAAATTGTTCGTGATGATGCCTGCTGCGATCATCTCGGACGGCACATACGCCATCCAGTTGAGCCAATACGCCCAACCCACGCCGCACGCCCACGTCGAGAGATGTTCTCGCGGGCACATGCGACGAAAGACCCGAAACAGGCTTCGCGACCGCAAGCTCCGCCAGGGAGAGCATGACGCAGAGCACGATGACTCGCGCCCAAAAAGATACGCCAAGATCGCCGCCGCCCCGCTTTTTCCAGCACATATCCGTGCCGAGAAAATAGCCGCTGCCGATGACGCTGCCGAGCGAGATCATCTGCAAATGCCTGTTCTTCAACCCTCTGTTCATCTGTGTCCCATCTCATGGCCTTTGATAACACAACCTTCCCTGAATTGATGTAAACCCCTAGAGAAACCTCTGCACGAATACAGCTTAAGGACAATACTACACCAAACGCAGGGAAATGCTGACTGAATATTTCTGAGAATCGCGAGGATTTTTGCCTCGTCTTTCACGGGGAGATATGTTACTATATATAGTAGATAAGCATCCGCAACGAACATTGCAGGATTGAATCATAAGGAAGAGCAGAAAGCACATGGAAAATTTCACGACGATCGAAAAGGCCGGCGAGGCTGAATACGAGATCCAGCGGTCGCGCTTCATCGCGCAGGCGGTTCATGCAGCGACGGAAGACGAGGCGCGCGCCTTCGTGTCCTGCAAGAAGAAGCACTATGACGCGCGTCACAACCCGAGCGCCTGGGTACTCGGCGCCGCAGGCGCTCGGCAGAAGTCGAACGACGACGGCGAGCCGGGCGGCACTGCGGGCAACCCGATCCTTGAGGCCATCAGCGCGGCCTCGTCGACACCGTCTGCGTCGTCACGCGCTATTTCGGCGGCATCAAGCTCGGCGCGGGTGGCTCATCCGCGCTTACGGGCACGCCGCGCACCGCGCGCCTCGACAGCGCTGTCCTCGTGCGCTGCCTGCACTCGTGCGGCTCGCCGTGATGATCGACTACACGCTTCTTTTCCCTCGTGGAAAACTTCGTGCGCCAGGAGAACCTCCGCACGGAGGACGCCGTCTACGAGGAAAACGTCACCTTGCTGCTCCTTCTCGAAGAGGAGCAGCAAGGCAGCGTGGAAGAGAAGCTCACGGAACTTACGGCAGGCCGCGCCGTCTGAAAAGCGCGGGCAGTGTCGGGGCAAGGCGCCGCTCTGACCGCCGCGCTTTCTGCACCCCTGCAGACAGTAAAGGCAGGGCGACCGCCCCTGCCTTTTCGCATTCCTGTCAGGTCTTGAACTTTGCCGCTGCCGCTTTGAGCTCCTGCGCCATGTCCGAGAGTCCGCGGCTGCTCGCTGCGATCTCTTCCATGCCCGCCGCCTGCTGCTCGGTCGCCGCAGACACCGTCTGCGACCTCGAAGCGACCTTTGGACGCCGCCTCGTGGATCCTCTCCCGTGGCGGTATTGATCTTTCCCCGCGCGGCTTCCGAGATCCGCCATCGTCTTCTCGATCGAGGCGGAGTTGTTCCCGATGCGGCGGATCATCGAGGGATCTCCGAGAAGCCCTCGCCCGTCGCGCTGACGTTCTGCGTCCCTTCTCCGCCTCGGCGCGTCCCGTCTCCATCGCCGTGACCGCCTGCTCCGTCTCGCTCTGATGGCGGCGATGAGGTCGCCGATCTGCTGCGATGCGTTCTGCGACCCTCGGCGAGCTTTCCTGACCTCTTCGGCGACCACGGCGAAGCCCAGGCCATGCTCGCCCGCGCGCGCCGCCTCGATGGCAGCGTTCAGGGCGAGCAGGTTCGTCTCGCCCCGAGATGCCCGAGATCACCCTCGACGATGTTGCCGATCTCCTTCGAGCGCTCGCCGAGCTTTGCACGACCTCCGAAGAGGAGAGCACCGTATCGGCGATGGCGTTCATCTGGTCGACCGTCGCCAAGACGAGTCGGTTGCCTTCCTCCGCCTTCTGCGAAGTATGTTCGATGTCGGCGGCGACGCTCTCGATGGCGTTCGTCACTCTCCGACAAGCCGTTCGTGAAGGCGTCCACCGGTGCTTCGCCTCCGCGACCGAGTGCATTCGACCCACTCGACGCTTCCGCCACCTCCGTGATGGACTGGGCGAGCTCTGCGTGGCATTGGCCGACTGCTCGACGTGCTCGTCAGCGTGTCCGAAGAATCGGCGACGGAATCCGCCGTCTTCTGGATCATCTTGGTCATCGAGCGGATGTTTTCCAGCATCTTGTTCGTCTGGTCGCCATCTGGGCGAACTCGTCGCCCGAATCCGTCGCCAGATGGATCGCGCAAATCGCCCTGCGCCACCCGTTTGTAGGCCGGAGAGCACCCGATGTCGACCGACGCAGAGATGGTGCGCGGCAGGAAGAGCCGCAGACAGGTCAGCACGATGGCGACGATGGCGACGATGATGGTCGTCATGATGACGCGGTCATAGGTGGCGACTCCGCCATCGTTCGCCTCGCGCGCACCGGCGACGCAGCGCTCCTGGTCGGCGGCGATCAGCTTCGAGAATTCGATATACTTCTGCAGCGCCGGGCCCTGCAGGTAGGCGAGCGCCTCGTCCGTCTTGCCTCCGCGACCAAGGCGCCCACGTCCTGTCCGTCGCACGGTACGCATCCCATGCCTTTGCGCTCTTCCTCCGTGATCGCGCGATCCTTCGCCTGTCCGTCGGGCTGCCGTGTAGACGATGGTCGAGAGCATCTGCTCGCTTTTCTGAACGCCGCGTCCACCCTCTTCTTCAACTTCGCCAGCTGCTCGTCCGCTCGCGCGCTCCGCGGATCCTTCGTCATGGCGCGGACGATGGCGACCTGCGGCCCGAGCTGCAGCAGCGTCCGACAGCTCTGCACGGTGGAGATGTTGACCGTCCAGCCCATGAGGTCGTCGATCGCGCTGTTCATCGCACGCCCCGAATAGCAGGCGTAGATGCCGAAGGCGAGGAACATCACGATGAGTATGGCAAAACTCATGATGATCTTCTTCGATACGGTGATTCCGTTCATTTCTCCCTTCCTTCCTTCTTCCGCCCATCCCAAAGCCATGTGAGGAGTAGCTGCCCTTGTTCCTCCTGCTGCGCTCCCTGTCGATGACCGTCAAGGCGCACGCACTGGCGCGACTATCCAATTCCCAACATTCCAGCGGAAATGACTAACACCATTATACCCGATGAACCGCCTGATTTCAAGGAGTACTGCCACACGGTTTCAGGCGAAAAAGCGCACCTTTCTTCCGCTCGAAGAGGGCAGCAGGCGCCGAAGACGCGCTCACGGAGCTACGGCAGGGTGCGCCGCCTTCAAAGAGTGCGGCAGGGTTCGAGCAGGACGCCGCTTCGGCGCCTTCTATGATTCCTGACAGCAAAAAGGCAGGGCGATCGCCCCCTGCCTTTTTCCCATGGATCAGGTCTTGAACTTTTGCCGCTGCCGCTTTGAGCTCCTGCGCCATGTCCGAGAGTCCGCGGCTGCCGCTGCGATCTCTTCCATGCCCGCCGCCTGTTGCTCGGTCGCCGCAGACACCGTCTGCGACCTCGAAGCGACCTTCGCCGCCGCCTCGTGGATCTCTCCCGTGGCGGTATGGATCTTCCCGGCGATTCTCGAGATCCGCCATCGTCTTCCTCGATCGAGGCGGAGTTGTTCTGGATGCGGCGGATCATCGTGAGGATCTCCGAGAAGCCCTCGCCCGTCGCGAGACGTTCTCGCGTCCCTTCTCCGCCTCGGCGCGTCCTGTCTCCATCGCCGCGACCGCCTGCTCCGTCTCGCTCTGATGGCGCGCGATGGTCGCTGATCCGCTGCGATGCGTTCTGCGACTCTTCGGCGAGCTTCCTGACTCTCTTCGGCGACCACGGCGAAGCTGCGCCATGCTCGCCCGCACGCGCCGCCTCGATGGCAGCGTTCAGGGCGAGCAGGTTCTGTCTGCCCCGAGATGCCCGAGATCACCCTCGACGATGTTGCCGATCCCTTCGAACGTTCGCCGAGTTTTGCCACGACCTCCGAAGAGGAGAGCACCGTATCGGCGATGGCGTTCATCTGGTCGACCGTCGCCGTGACGAGCTGGTTGCCTCTCCGCCTTCTGCGAAGTATGCTCGATGTCGGCGGCAACGCTCTCGATGGCGTTCGTCACCTGACAGGCTGTTCGTGAAGGCGCCCACCGGTGCTTGGCCTCCGCGACCGAGTGCATCTGACCACTCGGACGCTTCCGCCACCTCCGTGATGGACTGGGCGACGCTCTGCGTGGCACTGACCGACTGCTCGGACGTGCTCGTCAGCGTGTCCGAAGAATCGGCGACGGAATCCGCCGTCTTCTGGATCATCTTGGTCATCGAGCGGATGTTTTTCCAGCATCTTGTTCGCCTCGTCCGCCATCCGGGCGAACTCATCGCCCGAATCCGTCGCCAGATGGATGCGCAAATCGCCCTGCGCCACCTGCTCAGACTGGCGAGGGTCATGTTGACCGATCGCAGAGATGGTGCGCAGCAGGAAGAAGCCGCACGCACAGGTCAGGAGAATGACGGCGACCGCGACGACGATGGTCGTCACTGATGACGCTTTCACAGACGGCGGTGGCGTCATTGTTTGCCCCTCGCGCGCACGGCGATGCAGCGCTCCTTGTCCTGGTGATCAGATCGGTAAAGGCCTTATACTTTTCCAGCGCGGGACCATCGAGGTACATGAACGCCTCTTCGGTCTTTTCCCTCGGCGAGCAGCGCATCCACATCCTTGTCCGTGGCGCGGTATTCCGCCCATGCCTCGCGCTCGTTCTCCGTGATGGCGCGCTTCCGCCGCTCCGTCCTCCGTCGTAGACGATGTTGGAGAGCGCTTTCGTACCCGCAAAGGCGCTATCCGTCTCTTTCTTCAGTCCCGCCAGCGTGCCCTCGATCTCCGCACGCTTCGCGGGATCCTGCGACGGCACGATGATGGCAACCCTGCGCTCTGCGCTTGCGGCATCGGAGACATTCGCCACGGCCGCCAGATTGTCCGTCCAGCCTATCGAAGTCCACAACGTTTCCGTGCAGCTCGTTTCCCGAATGGCAGGCGTACACGCCAAAGCCGAGGAACATCACGATGAGCACGACGAAACTCTGATGATGATCTTTTTCGATACGGTGATCCCATTCATTTCCCTGTTTCCCTTCCTTTTTCCTTCTTCCGCTCGTCCAAAACCATGCGGACGAGCTTCCCCTCGTTTTCCTTCCCTGTCTCCGGCAAGAAGCATCTTTACATTATTATAACTCATATATGCCTTATTTCAAGAAGGTTGCCACCGCGAACCGACGGAGGCGTCCCTGCGAATGGCGTGCATGGCGTCAGAGTCTCGGCTCGCGCAAAATCGGCTCTACCACCTGCGGAAACCCTCGCGCGCAGGTAGTTGCTGATCGTCTCGCCGATGAAGCGCTTCGCCGCGCTGTCGGGATGCAGGCCGTCGGTCGTGCAAATATCCTCGCTGCCCTGCTCATCGGAGAGAACCGTCGATGTCGACGCAGTAGGGCTGCGACAAGATCCAGCGGTTGAGCGCCGCCTGCTCGTCGCTCCAGCCCACGGGCGGATTCCGCATACTGCAGCTTCGCGATCTTCGCGGGATTGAGCGAAGTGACCGTAGAGAAGACGGGCGTGATGCCGTGCGCCGTGCACTTGTCGCGGATCGTGCAAGCACGGCGATGATGTCCGCCGCCTTGCTGCCCACGCGATAGTTGTTCACGCCGCCCATGATGACGAGGATCTTCGGACGGAACGGCAGCATCGCGCTCGAAGCGCTTCCATCGCCTCCACGGTGTCGCCCGAGTAGCCGAGGTTCTTGATGGGAAATGCCGCGTACGTTTCCCAATCGTAGATTGCGCGGTCGGGGCCGTAGACGATAGCGCGCCGCCGTGCGTGATGCTGTCGCCGAGCGCGGCGACGGCGACGGGCGACTTGACCTCGAACGGCACGTTCTCCGACCAGTCGCTGATGGGCTGACGCGCCTTGTCGAGGGCACGCACCTTCCAGTAGTAATTGCCGGGCGTCGCGAAACCGTAGGTATCGTAACAGGTGAGGTCGGTCGCGTAAAGCATGTGCAGGAGCGCGGGCTCCGTCCTGCCTCGCTTCCAGACGGAGACTTCGTACTCAGCAGCCCCCTGCACAGGAATCCACGAGTACGTCGGATAGAGCGGCACATAGTCCATCTTCTGGAACTCGCTCGTCGGATGCGGCGCCGCCGATCCTTCTCGGCCAGCTCGACGGCGGCAGGCGGCGTGAAAGCCGATCGTGCATTGCCGTCGTAATCGAGCGCACGCACGCGCCAATAGTGGTTCGCATCGGCCAGCCGCGTCCTGCGAGCGCGATTTCCACGCCGTTGTTGAACATGCGTATCGCGGTAGACAACCTCGCCTTCTCTCCCGCGCCCTCTTCGATGACGTGAACCTGTAGCGCACGGCGTCAGCGACGGGCTTCCACAAAAGCGCAGCTTCTGGCAGGATGCGCTCTGCTCCCTTCGCCCCGGATTCAGGCGGCTCTGGCGGCTTTCACGTTCTCGCGCTGCTGCCGTCGCCCGGCGTCTCTGCCTCCGTCCGTCTTCACAGGGTTCTCCACCTCCTTCTGCACCGCCTCGCGCTCCAGCATGACCGTGCGGTCCTTCGTCGCGGCAGCATACACCTATGCACTATCGCCCAGCGTCGCCGCAGCCTCGGCGCTGTCCGCCCCCTGCGGCGAGGGCTGCCGCCGCGCAAAGAGCCGGACGGCGCCCCTTTTCCAAAAGCAACGATATCTACTTTGCAAATTCAACCCTTCTCTCTATGTCGAGCGGCATGGGACGAAGATTGCGCGACTCGTCATACTGCATATTCGTGATGATTCGTCCGAGCGCGTACCTGAGACGAGGTTCCACGTCCATTTCAAGAGCACCGTCGTAGTCTCGTGTGCGCCCGCAAGCCGCAGTGAGATGGACGAACATCCAGACGAGCCGAGCGATGAAGCCCTTCATCTTCGTGCCGTTCATAGTTGACGACGGCCTCGGTCCCGCCGATCGTCGCCATCGCACCCGGTCCCTTGTAGCAAAACGTCTCCAGATTCTCGTCGCCCGCGATCAATCGCTTGATGTTTTCGCGCAGCGACGACGGCTTCCTGCGTCGCGACAGGCGCGACCGTCGGCAGCGGGCGGTCGATGCCATGGCAGAAGGAGGCGCAGTCGCCGATGGCGAAGATATCGCGCTCGCCCTCGACCCTGCAGCTTCTCGTTGACGATGATGCGTCCCTGCGCGGTCGCAGGGAAGCCGAGCTTCGAGATGATCGGCACTGCCTTGACGCCCGCCGCCCAGATGACCGTGTTCGTCGGGATCACCGTGCCGTCCTTCAAGGTCAGGTTGTTCTTGTCGCAGCCCTGCGACCTGCGTGTTGAGCATGACCTCGATGCCCTTCTTCTCAGGACGCGCACCGTCTCCGCTGCAGATCGGGCGGCATCATGGGCAGAAGGCCGCCCGTCGCTTCGACGAGCTTGACGCTGATCTCGTCGGGCGAGATTGTGGTACTCGTCCTTCATGATCAGGTTGATGACCTCCGCCAGAGAGCCTGCCAGCTCGACGCCCGTCGGGCTCCGCCGACGACGACGAAGCTATAACATGCGGCGGCGTTCCGCCTCGTTCTTCTCGATCTTGTTGGCGCGCTCGAACATGTGGAGGACATGGTTGCGGATGTGCAGCGCCTCCTGCAGCGTCTTCATCGGGAAGGAATTTCCTCGACGCTCTCCATGCCGAAGAAATTCGTCGTCGCGCCCGCCGCGCGAGACGAGATAATCGTAGGGCACCTCGCCGTGGTTCGTGATGACGACCTTGCGCTCCTTGTCCAGCCACGCAGTCTCGCCATGAAGAGATCGACGTTCTTGTTGTGGCGGAAGAAGGCGCGGATGGGGTAGGCGATCTCGTCGGTCGAAAGGAGTGATGTCGCGAGCTGATAGAGCAGCGGCTGAAAAAGATGGAAGTTGCGGCGGTCGACGATCGTGATATCAAGACCTTATCCTTTGCCAGTTCGCGTACGACCTTGACCCGCCGAAGCCTGCGCCGACGACGACGATGCGTGTTTTCTTGCTCATGTTCTTTTCTCCCTTCCCCGGGTGCGGGAAACTCCCCGACTTAGCAGCGGCGCGAAAGTGCATCAGCTTTCTTCGACAGCCGTCATTCGTTTCGCGCCAGAAAAACTTATCAACATATAAACTTTATATAGCGGCGCGGAGGCTCGCGCCGTCCGCGCCGCTTTCGTTCCTTTATGACTGTTCGTCTTATCTCTCATATTCTGCATCCTTGACGTGCCCCTTCCCCATACGCCAGTCCGCTGAACTGCGCGATCACCATTTCGGCAGGACTTCGAGCCACAGCCGTCGGGATCGCTGATGAAATAAATGCCCATCGCCGCATTCTCGTAGCAGATGCAGCCCATCTCCTCGTGCAGCTTGTGCGCCGCATCGAAATCGTCGACGCCGAAAGCGAGGTGGAACCGTTGTCGCCGAGATTGTACGGCTCTTCACGTTCCTTGAGCCACGTCAACTCGTGCTCGTGCGGCGCCGAGCCGCCGTCGCCCAGATAGACGAGCGAAGTCCGGCATCTTTCGCGGTGCACCTCTCAGCCCGAGCGCCTTCGCGTAGAAGCGCGAGCGGTCGAGATCGCGCACGTTGATGTTGTTGTGCAAAAACTTGAATTTCATATACTTCCTCACTTCTCATGTCAAAAATGCGAAAATTCTTGCAGTAGTCGATGACGAGGAACTTGTCCTTCGCCTCGCCGTCGACGTCTCGGCAGAAACGTCTGCCTCTGCCGAGCATCTGGCTGAACTTGCTCAGCGAGTGAACCTTGCGGAAAAAGACGAGGTTCAAGACCGACGATGTCGAACCCGTGTCCGGATGTCGACGGAGATGGCGATCGTCGGCTGCGACTCGCCAGCGAGAAGGCTGAATCGCCTCAGCGAGCGTCGGCGTGCGCACATCGAGCGCACGGATGAAGTCCGGCCGTACTCCGGATGCAGACGCTGGAAGATGAAAGCGATCGCCTTCGCCTCGCAGGCTGTTCTTCGCAAAGATGATCGTCTTGCCGAGCTTGCCGTCCCGCGTCTTTTTGCCGTGCTGCAGGAGGTCTTCGAGCATCGCCTGGATCTTCTCCTCGCTGAAGAGCCAGTTGTTCACGGCCGGCACATCGAAATCCTTGCTCGTGATCGCACCCGTGTCGGAGTACTCCATCTCGGCGATCCTTCGCTGCGCGTCCGTAAGCTCCGCATAGCGAAGGTGCGGCTTCATGATTTCCCTCATGCGCTCATCGCGCAGCGTGAAGTCGACGAGCCAGCCGTCTCGCAGGCCTCATCCAAGGTGTAGCAAAAGGTCGGCTTGCCGGGCGCGAGATCATAGAAGCGATAGGTCGCATCCTCGCCGGGCGCTGTCGGGGGGAGCGAGGAAAAGGCCAGCAGCGTCGCATCGAAATAGTTCAGGAGCATGATGATCTTCATAGATGCTCGGGTGCGACTCGTCAATGATGACGAGATCGAGCGCGCCGGATCGTAGAGACGCACCCCCGTTTCTGTCCGGCTCTCGTTCACGGCGTCCATCATGATGGTCGCCGTCGCGAAAACGATGTCTGCCTGCGCCTCTTCGCGCACATCGCCGAGAAGGTCGACGAGCTTCGCGTCGGGCAGCAGCATGCGAAATTGCTCGTAAGCCTGATGCATTGTTCCTCGCGATCAGCAAGGTAGAGCACCTTGCTGACGGCTTTCTGGTGGAGCAATGCCCTCGATGGCGCCCGCCGCCATGCGCGTCTTCCCTGTGCCCGCGGCGTGAAACGAGGAGGCGGCGCACGCCCCGTGCATGTCCTCGCAGATGTGCCAGACGGCTTCCTGCTGATACGGGCGGTTCGCGATGTCGTCCGACAGTCTGGATGCGTCTCGATCGTGGCGGCGGCGGAAACTCCATGCGCCGCTCCAGCGTCGGCGCACGAGAAGCAGCCGTAAACCGAGCGCAATGTCGCGAGCTTCATCGAAGAACCAGTACCTCCTTCGCGCTGGAGAAGATGATAGGCGCACTCCGTGCTGCTCTCCGCAGGCGCCGCCCACTCCTTCGCCCGGGCGACGACCGTCTTCCAGCGGATCTGCGCCGCCTCGACCGCCATGACGGCAAGCGGCTTCTGCTCGGCATCGGTGAAGAGGAGGTCGACGGACGGCTTTCTTTTCCCATGCCCTCGATCTCTTTGTTCACGAAGAGATCCTCACCCAACGTCCAGCCCGTCTGCGCTGTCGACCATGATGTAGCGGGAACGGCGTCTCGGCCAGAGGTCGGGCGGCACCGTGACGATGCTGCTGTTCCCTGTTTTTCGCGCGTGTCCCGCAAAGCTGCTCCAGCTCTCGCGGTTCTTCTTGCGCCGTGGCAGCAGGGCGCCGCCATCGAGCGGCTTCTGTAGAGCTCCAGGGAGATTTCAAAGGTTCGGATTGCTCCTTGCCGCCCGTCGGCAGAGAGATCTCGTCGAAAGGGCGTCGGCGAAAAACCTTCCTCGTAGCACGCCGCCATCCAGAGAGCGAGCAGTGAGCGGCGCGCAGCGCGAGCACGGCTTCCTCGCGCGAGACAGTCATGCCGCGTAGGCAACGATATTGCCGGAGGTGCAGGATGTAATGACGAGTAATCATCCAGCCCTCGGACGCAGCTTTCTGAGCGTCGGCTCATGAATGAGGCGCGCGATCGCCTCGCGGTACGGCAGCGCAGCCCCGCATCGTGCGTGAACATCCAGCGCACCGCCAGCTTGACTGCACGCGCCGCCAAAGATCACACACTCTCGGGTATGACGTGCCTGAGGCTCTGCCCGCCTCCATCGCCGTCTTCGCGATCGATCTTGTAATCCTTTCGCGCCATCAAGAAATCAAAAATTTGATGCCATGTCCTCACCGTTCTTTCCCTGATCCGCAGTCGGTAAAGCCTGCCGCCACCAGCTCTTGCGAGTCATCCTAAAGCGATGCTCAGCCGCCCGAGCTTCTCATCGGCGCGGCTTTCATCCCATCACGCTGCCTCCGTTCAACGATTTTCGCGAGCATCCTTCCTCCCGGCGATGTCCGCTCATATGTCTTGTAGCAGTCGGTCTTGCGCGACTGCGTGAGATCGACGATCTCGTCATGCTCTTCTGCGGCCTCGCCCAAGGCGGCAGAGGACGCGTGATGCGCACGCCCTCCGTTTCCTCGACGAAGAACTGTGCATCGCCGAACGCCGCCTTCTGTCCGATGCGCGGCGGATTGTCGACATGCGCCGAAAGCCAGCCGCCCACGCTGTCGATCTCCTCCTCGTCGATCGCGACCTCCAGGATGTCCTCCAGCTCTTCCAGGAGCATCTTGGCGTCGACAGAGTAAAGACACGCGCCCTTCTTTTCCACCAGCGGGCGATCCGTATCGAACTCGTCCTGAATATCTCCGACGATTTCCTCGATGACGTCCCTCGATCGTGACCATGCCCGCCGTGCCGCCGTACTCATCGACGACGATGGCAAGCTGCGAGCGCTCCTGCTGCATCGTCTGCAAAAGGCGGCTGACGGCCATGGCCTCGGGCACGACGAGCGCATGACGAGCGAGCTTCCGAAGATCGGGCGCTTCTTTGCTGATAGAGCGTCTGCAGAAAAGTCCTCGATATGCAGAAAAGCCGATGACGTTGTCCTTGCCCCTCGTCGCAGATCGGATAGCGCGTGAGCCTCTCCTCCATCGCCGTCTCAATGCTCTCTTCCAAAGAGTCTCTCAAGATCGAGGCAGACCATGTCCGTGCGCGGAATCATGATCTCGCGCACGGAGAGATCGGCGAAGTCGAAAACATTGTCGACGAATTCCAGCTCCGTCTTGTCGATGAGTCCCTGTCGGTGGCTCTCCTCCATGAGGACGCGGATCTCCTCCTCCGTATGCGCCACGTCCTCCTCCTTCGTCACGACGAGAAGCCCGATGCGTTCCTCCGTCCCAGTTCGCGACGTGGTTGAGCAGCCAGACGAAAGGATACATGATGCGCTGGAAGACGAGGAGCGGCAGGGCGACCGTGAGCGCGACACCCTCGACCTTGCGGATCGCAACGTTCTTCGGAATCAGCTCGCCGCCCACGATGTGCAGCGAGGTGATGAGAAAGAACGCGATGGCGAAGGAGACGGTTTCAACCGCGCTCTCGGGCACGCCGAACCACGAAAAATGCCGGATGCAGCAAGGAAGCGACGACAGGCTCGCCGAGCCAGCCCAAGCCCAGTGGAAACGATGGTGATGCCAAGCTGCGTGACGGAAAGCGCCACGTCAAGGCGATCGGCCAGTTTCTTCGCATACGATGCGCGGCGGTTGCCCTCGGCGATGAGCACGTCGAGCCGCGAACTGCGCATCTTGACGATGGAAAACTCCGCCGCAACGAAGAACGCATTGCCGAAGACGAGCAGAAAGACGACAAGAATTTTTCAAAGACAATAAAAAAAGGATCTTCCAAGAACTCTCCCCATCAAAATGCACTGACATATCTTTACTTTCGTTTATTCTACAACCGCTTTTTGCTTTTTCCTGCTCCCTTTTGCCGTCCGAAGGGAATTCATCATCTCTGTGCGGACGGCAGCGGCGCATACCGGCGAGGAATGCCGCCATCTCCTCCTCCGAAAGCGCGGGTGCGCCAAAACTGCGGGCAGGGCGCACATCCTTCTGACCTGCGCCAGACGGTGCAGACCTCGCCGACGCTGCCCGTGGCGCACGCGAGTCGAGATCGGGCTTTCCTCCTTGTCGTCGCAGCTCATGCGGCAGCGCGGGTAGTTCGAGCAGCCCCCAAAAGTCGCCGTTTTTGCCGCGGCGCTTCACGAGGACGCCGTTTTTGGCAGCGCGGGCACGGATGCTCGCCCCGCGCTCGATCTTCGCGTCGAGCGCCTTCCGCCACAGGCGGCGCGTGAAAGCGACCTGCGCCGACAGAAACTTCGAGCGTGCCCTCGCCGTCTGCCATCGAGTGCAGCTTGTCCTCCCAAAGCGCCGTGGCGTCGGGATAGACGAGATCGTCGGGCAGGGCGTCGACGAGGAGGTAAGCCGTATCGGTCGGATGAGAGCTTCTTCTTGCCCTTCGCCGAAAAGGAAGCGACGCTTGATGAGGTCGTCGATGATCGCCGCACGCGTCGCCTCCGTGCCGATGCCGTAGACGTCCTGAGGCGTTTCTTCGCCCTCGGAGAAAGCACGTACTTGTGGATCTCCTTCATGCCCCTGCAGAAGCGTCGCCGGCGTGAAAGCGCGGCGGCGGCTTCGTCGCACGCTTCTTGAGCGCGCCGCTCAGTACGTCGACCGCGTCGCCCTTTCTTCATAGGGCGGCAGGACGCCGCTCTTCTTCCTCGCCGTCTGCATCGCCCGCATCAGCTTCTTCGCCCGCGCCCTTCTTTCGCCGTGCGGTAAATGGCACGCCAGCCCGCCTGAATCTCGCGCCGCCCATTCACGGCAAACGCCTCGCCGTGATAGTCGAGAACCGCATGCGTCTTTTCGTAGACATGCTCGGATAGAATTGAGCGATGAACGCCTGCGCGATCAGGCGGTAGATGTTCGCTTCCGTCTCCGTGAGCGTCCTGAGCCGCGCACGCACGCGCGTCGGAATGATCGCATGGTGCGCCGTCACCTTCTTGTCGTTCCATGCGCGGCTCTTGATCTCGCGTCCGCGCCGCCCGCCCAATGCGACAGAGCCGCATCGTCGCCATCCCTGAGATGCGCGAGGATCGCGGGACGCATCCTTTCGCTGGTTCAGCGGCAGATATTCCGAGTCCGAGCGCGGGTATGTCGTGAGCTTCTTCTCGTAGAGCTTGCGCCGTATCGAGCACGAGCTGCGGCTCGTAGCCGTACTTCCTGCCCGCGAGCACCTGAAGCGATGAAAGCGAAAACGGCAGCCGCTGCCCCTCCGTCTTCTTCGCGCGATGCAGCTCCGTCACGCGCCCGTCTGCAGGCGGCTCGGCGAAACCCGCAAGGCGCGTCGCTGCTGCCGCCTCGTCGATGAGCCTTCCCTCGCGGTCAAGCCCCGGCTCCTCCTCGCGCGGCTTCCAGACGGCTGTGAAATCCCCGTCTGCATGGCGGAACTTCACACGAATCTCGAAATAATCTACGGGCTTGAAGCCCTCAATCTCACGCTCGCGGCGCACGACGAGCGCCAAGGTCGGCGTCTTGACCCTGCCCACGGGCAGGACGAGCTTCTTGTGCCCCGCACGGCGTGCCGCGAGCGTATGGGCACGCGAAAGGTTCATGCCGATGAGCCAGTCGGCGCGGGCACGCGCCAGCGCCGACCGCTTGAGCGCGTAGAAGTCGCTGTTCTCGCGAAGATCCGCATTCGCCTCGCGGATGCTCTTCTCGTCGAGCGCGTTCAGAAGGATGCGCTGACGGGCTTTTCGTTGCCCGACGAAGTCGAGCACCTCGTCGATCAGGAAGCTGCCCCTCGCGGTCGGGGTCGCCCGCATGGACGATCTCATCGGCACGCGCGATGAGATCCTTGACGATGCGGAACTGCCGCGCTGCCGACGGCGCGACGACGAGCCGCCACTCGGCGGGCACGATGGGCAGATCCTCCGTGCGCCAGAACTTGTACTTCGCTGTACTCCTCCGGCTCCTTCTGGCGCAGGATATGACCGAAGCCCCACGTCACCGCGCCTTCCGCCGTTTCCAGCCAGCCGTCGTGCGAGCGCACAGGGCCTTTCGAGGCACTTGGCAATCTCGCGCCCCATGCTCGGTTTCTCCCGCAATGTAGAGCCGCAAGGCTTCTCCTTCCGCGCACAGCGATATTTTTACGAAAGTCCAGAAGCCCAGCCGAAGGCGCAGGCTGCTTGGGTAACTTTCCTTATGGGCGGCGCACATTTGTCCACGAAGCGGACGTTTGTGCGTGCAGTTTCTCATGCAAATCAAATATTTCTTCTATTATACCACAAATCGCCTTCATTGACAGCCCTGCGCTGCATTGTTATAATGGCGAAAGAATCAGCGCCGCCGCACAGGCGGCTTTTCACTCCATCAGAAGCATTTTGGGAGGCATCCTTATGACAGAAAAAGTTTTCCCCATAAGCCGCGAGGCTTGAGGAAATCATCGAACAATATCCGACGCCCTTTCACATCTCACGACGAAAAAGGCCATCCGCGAGAACTCCGCCGCTTCAAGCGAGCCTTCTCGTGGGCGCCGAACTCACCGAGCACTTCGCCGTCAAGGCAGCGCCAAATCCGCGCCTCCTGCAGATTCTGCACGAAGAGGGCGCGGCACGGACTGCAGCTCCATCGCCGAACTGCTCCTCTCCGAGGCCGCCGGCGTCAAGGGCGAAGAGATCATGCTGACCTCGAACGACACGCCCGCCGAGGAATTCCAGAAAGCACGCGAACTCGGCGCCATCATCAATCTCGACGACATCAGCCACATCGACTATCCCTCGAAAAGTGCGCGGGCTTCCCCGACCGCCTCTCCTTCCGCTACAATCCCGCCCCGCTCATCGAAGGCAACGACATCATCGGCAAGCCGACCGAGGCGAAAGTACGGCCTTACGCATCACCAGATCTTCGACGCCTACAAGATCGCACGCGAAAAAGGGCGTCCGCGCCTCGGCCTGCACACCATGGTCATATCGAGCGAGCTTGGAATGAAGCCTTTCCTCTTCACGGCGGAACTCACGTTCAACCTCGCCGTCGAAATCAAGAACGCCTCGGCATCTCGCTCGAATTCATCAACCCGGCGGCGGCTTCGGCATTCCCCTACCGCCCCGAAGAAGAAGCCATCGACGTCGAGCGCGTCGGAAGCGGCATCGAAGCGCTCTCACAAGAAGATCATCGAGCCGGCGGGACTCGCAGGCCTCGCCATCAAGGCAGAATCCGCCGCTACATCACCGGCCCCTACGGCTGGCTCGTCACGACGGCGCTGCATGAAAAGAAGACGTACAAGGACTACATCGGACTCGACGCCTGCATGGCGAACCTCTGCGCCCCGCACTCTACGGCGCTATCACCACATCACCGTCGTCGGCAAGGAAGACGCCTTCTGCGATCACATCTACGACGTCACCGCTCGCTCTGCGAAAACAACGACAAATTCGCCATCGACCGCAAACTGCCCAAGATCGACATCGGCGACCGCATCGTCATCCATGACACCGGGCGCCCACGGCCACGCCATGGGCTTCAACTACAACGGCAAAGCTCAGAAGCGCGGAGCTGCTTGAGAGAAGACGGCAGCGTCGAACTCATCCGCCGCGCCGAAACCCTCGATGACTACTTCGCCACCCTCAACATCCCCGGCGGTTTGATGAAGCCGCACGCTTGACAGGAACTTGCGAAAATCTGTGTCACCGCCTCGCATGAAAGAGCAAACGGTCTGCATCCTTCGTACTTGAGCCTCTGGACTTTCATTGTAAAGCGTCACGCGCATCACCGCATGGAGGAGACGACTGTCGCCAGTCACTGGGGCGATTATAGCATGTGAACCGCGTGAAGATAGCAGAGGCGCCGTCCGTCGACGGCGCCCTTCTGTTGTACTCGTGTCGAAACTGCCGCTTCCATGCGTCAAGACGCGTGCGCAGCTGCTCGTCGAGCGCGGCCTTCGTGCGGCGAGCGAGCGGTAGAACTGCACGCGTTTGGGCCGTAATGCGCCGAGCAGGCGATTCTCCTTGACATGTCTAGTAAGCGGCGCGCGAGATGCGGCGCGGCGCTCGATCTTCGATGAGTCGGGCGAGCTTTTCCGGAAAATTCTTCCCCGTTTCCGGAAAATCATGCCCCGTCCTGCCGTCTGCAACCGTATCGCCGCAGACGACGGGCGAAGCGAGCGCGACGACGCCATTTCCCGCGCACCCAGGAACTTGAGGTCAGATTTCCTGCGATGGAACGGCGTACGTCGAGCGGGCAGGAGCGCGATGTCCGCCGTGCGAGTTCCCTCGTAAACCTCGTAAGGAACGACGCCGTCGCATCGGCGTCCTCGGCAATCAGATCACGGCATCTCGTCGCGAGGCGGGCGAAAAATGCCGCATCGGCAGTGACCTTGACGACGGACGCTTCCCGCATATCGGCGCAGAACTCGTTCAGCGCGGGAAGATCTGCAGCGTCCGCAGCTGCGGTTCAGTGCGCCAAAAAGATGGTCACGGGCGCGATCGATCGTCGTAGATGCGCGGTTCAGGCAAACGCGCAAGCTGATTCTCCGAGCGAGCCATGCGGATTATACGGCCGCATCCTCTGCCAGCCGCCGTCGAAACCTGCACATGCGCTCCCGCAAAGAGCAGCGCCCGCCCGCCTCGTCCATGCCAAAGACGCGCGGATCATCGTCCCATTCCGCGACGAGCAGATGCCCGGCCTCAAAGAAAAGCGTGCAGCTGTTTCCCACGCCGCATTCCCCAGGCGAAGGCGCTGGCACAGCAGCACGATCTCCCGCGCAGGCGCAGCAGCCAGCTCGATGTTGTAGTTCGCCGCCGCGCGAGCCCGGCAAGGTCCGGCAAAAGCGTCAGGATCAGGACGCGGCATTTCGCGCCGTCCCGCCGTCCTGCTAGGATCGTGCGCACGAGAAGCAGCTCAGGCGGCGCCGCCCGCACAGGCGTACAGCGACAAAAAAGCGACCTGAAAACCATGTATCGTCAGACTCTCCGTCGCGCAGCCCAGCCAAGACGGCCGCCCGCAGAAAAGAGCCGCCCATCTCTTCCCCCGAAAAGAGGGCGTCGTCCTCCTCATCTTCCACGGGAAGGACGCGCTCTACAAAAGCCCGGCCTTTCCGTCAGCTGCCCACGGCTTCAGCTCGCCGTCCAAGAGGCGGGGAAGATCCATGCCCCGCCATAAAGCGAAAGCACACGCCGAAAGTATGCGGGATTTTCCACGAAGAACTACAACTGCCCCCGCAGGAAACATGCGCGGCATGTTCTCTCAGCATTCTTTTGGCTCTCGCAGAGGACAGAAACCCGCTGTGATATACGAGGGCAGTCAGACCTGTCGCCCTCCTCGAAGGAAACGTCAGCCGCATCCGCCGTCACCGCTTCGTCGAGATGCGCTCTCGCCCTCTCGGGCAAGCGCGCATTCTTTTCTACGCCGATATAACGGCAAAAAGGGCGATTCTTTTGAAAGAACGCCCCATCTCGCCGCTGCCGCAGCCAAACTCCACAAGATTCTTCGCCCGGGCGACAGCTATACGGAAAGATCCATCGCCCGTTCCTCAGAGCAGCTTCGCCCGAAGCTCCTCTGCCGAAAGCGGGCGAGAGGTAGGCAGGGAGCGATGTCGAGGACGGTCTTGCAGCCCGCGATGCGCCTCCTGCGCGAGGCGGTATGCCTGCCCTTGCATACGCGAGAGGACGCTCGTCGTGAATTCAGGGTTCGAGTCGAGCTTCAGGCGTACTCGATCGACGTGATGATGCTCGCCGTCGAAGCCCGTCCTGCCCGTGCGGATGACGCAGCCGCCGTGCGCCGAGCCGCTGTGCTTGCCTTCAGCTCCTCTTCCGTGATGAAAGTGCACGGTCGTATCGTAGTCGGCGAAAGTAGTTCGGCATCTCCTGATTTCCTTCTCGACCTTCGTGCGTCCGCGCCCTCTTCGAGGACGACGAAGCATTCGCGCGTGCGCTTTCGCGCGTCGTAAGCTCAGGATTGTCGCCGCGCCGCACGGCGGCGAGCGCCTTGACGACAGGGATGGTGTACTGCTTCCGCATCCTTCACGCCTGCGATGCGGCGGATGGCATCGGAATGCCCTCGGCTGACGCCGCGCCCCCAGAAGGTATAGGTCCTTGCCGTTCGGCAGGGACGGCATTCCGCGTAGACGCGCGCCAGCGAGAACAGCCCCGGTCCCAGCCGACGGAAATGACGGCGACATGGTTCGTCGCCTTTCGCCGCCTGATCGACGGCGGCGAAAATGCGCAGGAATCTTCGCGTGACGTATCGAAGCTGTCGACGACATGGAAGAGCTTCGCATACTTCGGCGTCTCGCTCAGGGCAGATCCGTCGCGCTGCCCCCGCAGAGGATCAGCACGTCGACTTTGTCCTTCCATGCCTCGATGTCCTCGACGCGGACGACGGGCACACCCTCCGTCTGGATCTTACATCTTTCGGATCGCGCCGCGTAAAGACGGCAACAGCTCCATATCGCTTTGTTTCGCGCACGGCGCACTCCACGCCGCGCCCGAGATTTCCGTAGCCGAGAATGGCAATTTTTCATATTTCTCTTCCTCCCAAATCAGGCGAGAACGCGTGCGGGCGCACGATCTCGGGATCGAGCGTCTTGCGGTTCGTCACGGCGTCGTGCAGGGTTGATGCTCACGACCTTGCCCTATCGTCGAAGCCGAAGACGATGTCGCTCGCGCCCGACATCAGTGCGAGAGCCGCGCGCTCGCCGAGAAGCGACGCCTTCATGCGGTCCTCGACGGTCGGCGCGCCGCCGCGCTGGATGTAGCCGAGACGGATACGCGCGTATCGATCTTCGTCGTCTCGCCGATGAACTTGCCCATCTCGACGGCGGAGCCCTGCACCCTGCGCCACGACGATGATGCTGTACTTCTTGCCCGCCTCGTAAGCGTCCATGATTTCCGTGCAGATCTCGTCGAGATCGTACTTGACCTCGGGCACGAGCACGTATTCAGCGCCGCCCGCGACGCCCGCCATCATCGCAAGTCAGCCCGACTTCTTGCCGCATGACCTCGATGAGGATGATGCGCCCGATGCGCCGACGCCGTGTCGCGCAGCTTGTTGATGGCCTCCAGAACCGTGTTCGCCGCCGTGTCGGCGCTCGATCGTGTAGTCCGTGCCCCAGACGTCGTTCTCGATCGTCGCCGGCAGACCGACGATCGGCGATCGCCGACGCGAGAGATGCGCCGCGCCCGTGAGGCTGCCGTCGCCGCCGATGACGACGAGACCTTCGATGCCAGCGCTTTGAGCTTTCCATCGCCGCTTGCGCCCCTTCCTCCGTGCTGGAAGCGCTTGGAACGCCCCGTGCCGAGGAACGTGCCGCCGCGCTGAATGAGGGTCGCTGACGCTGCGCGTCGAAAGCTCCCTTGATGTCGCCGTCCAAAAGTCCCTGTATAGCCGCCATAGACGCCGAAAATCCCTTACGCCCTTCGGAAATCGCCGTGCGCACGACGGCGCGCGCCGCCGCATTCATGCCCGGGCTGTCACCGCCCGAAGTCACAACACCAATCAGTACTGATCATGTATCTCTCTCCTATCCTATTGTCTTTTGCTCAGCTGTTGACTGCACTCGCGTGGAAGAGCCGATGCCCTTCTGACCCCACGCTCGCCGCCTTCTCCATCAGTGCACGGATGTCCGTCCCTCGTCCAGAGCCTGCGTGTTCGCCATGTCGACGAGCATCGGCATAGTCTCGCCCGTGACGATGCCGGACTGCTCGTTGTTGATGACGATGCGGCAGGCGGCATTGTGCGGCGTGCCGCCGAAGATGTCGACGAGGAAGAGCACGCCGCCCGACGTGTCGAGCTTTTCCAGAGGCCGCTTCGTACTTCGCCGTGATGTCCGCCGCCCTTCGCTCCGGCAGGAAACGTGACCGCCGTGTTCTGCACCTCGCCGAAAGATCATCTCGACGGAAGACAGCAGCTCTTCGGCCAGTCGGCCATGCGTGCCAACGATGATTGCAAACATATCCATACCCCCAGCTGAGCTTTTCGCCCAAGCATCAAATCCAGTGCTTATCATTCTTATTATAGCAAATTTTTCCTATATGTCTCAGAAAAAGCCGCCTGTCGCATCTTCTGCGACGGCGGCTTTCTTCCAATATTTGCGGCAGCTTTTCACGCCACGCTTCCAAAACCTCGTCCATCGCCCTGTTTCATCGCGGCAGATCGCGGTATCGAGTTCTTCCTTCTCGATGTTGAGCGGCGGGTTGAAAGTAGAGTACGTCGCCCAGAGGGCGCAGCAGGAGTCCGCTGCGCAAAGAGCCGCCCGGTAGATGGCATAGCCGAGGCGGCGGCTCGCGTCGAACGGGCGCTTTCTCCCGCTTGTCCTCGACGAGCTCTGCGGCATGGATCAGGCCGATATGACGGATCTCGCCGACATTTCGGTGCGCACCGAAGACTTCCTCCATGCGTGCGGTCAGCCAAAAGAGCTGTCTCTGCCGCTTTCTCCAGGACGTTTTCCTCGTCGAGGATGTCGAGCACGGCGAGCGCCGCCGCGCAGCCGAGCGGATTGCCCGCGTAGGTGTGGCTGCGCATGAACGCCTTCCCTTCGCTCCAGTCCGCGTAGAAGGCGTCGTAGATCTTCTCTTTGACGACGGTGATGGACATCGGCAGTGTAGCCGCCCGTCAAGCCCCTGGAAAGGCACATGATGTCGGGCGTGATGCCCGCACGCTCCGTCGCGAACAGCCTGCCCGTCCGGCCGAAGCCCGTCGCGATCTCATCGGCAATGAGGAGCACGTCATGCTCGTCGCAGAGCGCACGCAGTTTCTTGAGATAAAGCTCCGGGTAGATTCGCATGCCCGCGCTGCCCTGCAGAAGCGGCTCGACGATCATCGCCGCACACTCTTCGGCGTGCTCGGCGAACGCCTTTTCCGCATAGGGAAAAACACTCGCGGGACACGTCTCGCGCGTCTTTGAAAAGGACATCGGTAGCAGTCGGGCGCTTCGACGTGGATGTTGTCCATCATCATCGGCTTGTACATCTCGGCGAAGAGATCCATCGAGCCGACGGAGAGCGCACCGATCGTCTCGCCGTGGTAGCCCTCGAAAGGCATGAGGCGCGTCGTCTTTCGTGCGTCCCGTCTGCTGGCGGTATTGAAACGCCATCTTGAGCGCCGCTTCGACGGCGGATCGAGCCGTTGTCGTTGAAAGTGGAACTTCGTGAGCCCCTGCCGGGCACGAGCGCAGCGAGGCGCTCCGCCAGCTCGATGGCAGGACGGTGCGAGAAGTTCGCGAAGATGACGTGCTCCAGGCGGTCGAGCTGCGCCTTGATGCGCGCGTTGATCTTCTCGTTCGCGTGCCCCAAGAGGTTCGCCCACCACGAGCTGACGATGTCGAGATAAGCCTTGCCGCGCATCGTCAGAGCCATGCGCCCTTCGCATGGTCGATGACCATGGGCAGGAGCTCTCGTAGTCCTTCATCTGTGCGCACGGATGCCAGATATGGCGAAGGTCGCGTTCTTCAATCGTTGGCATGAAATCTCTCCTCTATGATTTCGGATGTTCAGTCGTAGCAGCGGCGAGCGCCGCCGCCGCGAGCGGCAATTCCTCTGCCCCTTCGCGACGCACGCGACGACGGGCGCGCCCGTCATCTCCTCGACCATCTTCTTGTTGTCCTCCTGCATGACGTCTCCCGCCTGCCAGTTGTTGAAGATGAATCCCTTCAGGGAATGGCCCGCATCTTCAAATGCTCGGCGGTCAGGACAGCGGCGTTGATCGTGCCGAGTCCCGCATCGGCAACGACGAGAGCCGAAAGGCCGAGGCGCACGGCGAGGTCGTCGAGCACGACGTGTTCATGCTCGTCCCAGCGCAAAGGGCAGATGATGCCGCCGCTGCCCTCGACCGTCAGATAGTCGAGCGCTCTTCGCCGCGCGAAAATCACGCTCAACCTTGCCGAAGTCGATCGGACGATTTTCGATTCTCGCGGCGAGATGCGGCGAGACGGCATCCCGATAGATGTAAGAAACGATTGCCTCGTCTTCGCCAGAGCCGCCGTGCGTGCGACATGAAGCGCATCGCCGGGCAGGGAGCGAGCCGTCCGCGCTCGTCTCAGCGCCCGACAGCGCCGCCTTGTGGTAGCCGCGCGAAGTCCCGCCTCTTCAGGCGCTTGACGATGAGTCCCGTCACATACGTCTTGCCGATGTCCGTTCCTCGTTCCCGTGATGAACAATGCTTTTCCCATGAAAATTTTTCTCCTTTGCAAAGACAGCATCGACGATGCATCTCAGAGCCAAAGTCCCGCCTTGCGGCAGCGCAATGCCGATGAAATGCGGCGGCGAGGCACAGCAAAAAGTCCGGCACGACCTGCAAAATGCCGCCAGTACCAGAGCGCGAGCCGCAGCGTGATGGGCGCGTCGACGATGTAGTTTGAAGCGATGTAGAAATAGAAATGCCGAACAGATAGACGATCGCCATGCCCGCGAGGCACGCGCCGAGCACGCGCCTGAAGGTCGGCTCACCGCCGCGCACGAGCGCCCCCGTGAGATACGCCTGACAGATGAAGCCGACGAGATAGCCGAACGTCGGCTGCAGAACGTAGCTCAGGGCCCGCCGCCCGACGCAAAGACGGGGATGCCGACGAGCCCCATCGAGCACATGGACGCCGACCGCCAGCGCCCGAGCCGCGCCCCGAGCAGGACGCCCGCCAAGCAGCGTGAAGAGGAACTGCAGCGTGTAGAACATCCGTGCCGACGGGGATGCGGATAAAGGCGCCGACGGCGACGAGCGCGATGAAGAGCGCACGAAGAACGATTTTCTCACTTTCATGAAATTCGACTCCTCCCTGGGAAGCGCTGAATCCGCCAGCGCCCCTTCATATCTATCGTTCCATAAATCTTCCTTATCATACGCCCTGTACGATTATTGTCAACTTAACATTTTTGAAAAGTTTACCTTGATGCGCTGACATAAAGAAAAATTTGGGGCTTGAAAAACTTTTTCCTTTCGGGTAAAAATTGGAAAAATACGATAAACCAATCAGCAACGGAGGCGAGAATATGTTTCTTGGAGAACGCCATGATGCCATCCTGACATCCTTGCACGCGACGGCAAGGTGCGTCAGGATCCTCAGTGACCGTTTTCATGTGACGGAGGACTGCGCGCAAGGACCTCGGTGCGCTCGAAAAACAGGGGCGGCTCAGAGCGCACTTACGGCGGCGCCGTCATCCGACGCGAGAATCCCCCACACCATCGAGGTCAGCAAGCACCGCAACATCGACGTCGAGGCTCGCGCCGCATCGCGCGCGCCGCCATGCACCTCATCCATGCAGGCATGACGATGGTCTTTCTCGACATCTCGACGAGCAACCTCGCGATCGCGAGCTTCTCGTGCACGACGAGCGCGAGCTGACCGTCGTCACGAACACGATCGACATCCTCTCCATCCTCGCCCAGAACCCGAAGATCCGCGTCGTCTTCGTCGGCGGCGTCATCAACAGAGCCGCGACGGATTTCTGGGGCGGCATGACACTCGACCTCATCTCGCGCCTGAAGCCCGACATCGCCTTCGTCGGCGCCGTCGGTATCGAGCGTCAAGGAAAACAGCGTATCGACCTACGACATCGAGGACGGCATCAACAAGGCGGCGATCATCCGCGTCTCCAAGCGCGCCTACGTCGTCGCCGAAGCGAGAAAGCTCAGCTCGGACGGCAACTACAACTATGTGACGCTCGACACGCTCTCGGGGCTCATCACCGACTCGCGCCCCGCCGCCGATATATGCCCGAGCGGCAGAGGACTACGGCGTGGACATCATCCTGCCGCAAATCGACTGAAAAAGGAAGGACTCCCTGTTCCATGCAAAACTCCATGCAAAACGCCTCTTTTTTGCGCCTGCCTTCCTGTCAGGCGTTCTCTTCCGTTGCCGCAAAAGGACTCAAGGTGTTTCTTTTCTACCTTGCAGTCCTTTCTTTCTGCCGCGCCTTCTTCATCTTCTGGATGCACGACTACATGGCGCGCGGCGACGGCAGCGCGGACATCGCCATCGCACTCTGGCGCGGCATGCGCCTGAGCTCTCAGACGGCAGGGGTCTTGCGCTCTTTTTCCCTCGTGCCCGCCGCGCTCGCACGTCTTCTTCATGCACCGCTTGAAAAAATCTCGCATGGCGCGTGACGAGCGCCCTTTCCCTCACGGTGCTCTCCATCCTCTACGCCGCGAGCTTCCCTACCACCGCCAATATCACACGGGCTTTCATCAACTCATCTTCAACACGGTGAACGAGGACGTCTATGCGCTCTTTATCTCGCTCGTGCGGGAATTCTACCCTGCCAGTGCGGCTCGCGGGCACTCCTGCTCGCCTTCCTTCTCTATCGTGCGCTGCGCTTCTGCTCGCGTGCGATTTTTCCGCCTCTCGCCGAGCGGCTGCTTCCCGGCGGTCTCTTCGCCGCGCCCTCTTCCTCCTGATTCTCGCACTCGTCGCCCCTATTGAGGCGCCTTCGGCGGCAGTCTGCGCTGGCAGGACGCCGTCAACTCGGGGAGAATGCCGGCGTCACGAACGACGCCCTTCCTGAACGAAGCCATCCTCGACACTCCGAGCGCTCTATCGCGCCTATGTGCTGAACAGCCGCTTCCTGCGTGCAACGGTCTCGACTTCACCGTCGAGGAGATCGAGCGCCTCGCCGCGCTCCACGCAGGTCGTCCTCGCCGATACGCGCGACCTCGACGTCTCACCTCACGCGTGAAGCCGAAGGCGCGCAGATCGAAAAGCCGCGCCACATCTTCCTCATCATCTCCGAAAGCTACGCCAACTGGTCCGCTCTTGGAAAGTATGCGAGGCCTGCACATCGCCGACCCCTACGAAGAACTGCTGACGCAGCTGATACCGTTTACTGTGATACCTTTCTGCCGAACGGTTCGAGCACGGTGTCCGCCGTCACGGGCGTCGTCACGGGATTCGCCGATGCCAACCTCTACCTCACGACGATGCCCGAATCTTTCGCTGCGCCCTATCCGACCGCCATCGCGCCCACCTCGCCCGCCCTTGGCTACCACACGGATTTCTGGTATGCAGGTCCTGCGACATGGGAGCGCATCGAGCCGTCCCTGCCGCGCGCAGGGATTCGAGCAATTCTACAGCCGCGGCGACTTCTCCTCCGACGAGGGAAGCGTCTGGGGCGTCAACGACGAAGTCCTCTACGAGGAAGTTCTCTCCCTGCATCGATCCCGAACAGCCCGGGCTTCATGTGTCTCCTCAACGTTTCGAACCATTCTCCGTACACGGTCGACCTCGCCGCCAAAGGGCTTTTCCCGCAGAAGATGTGCGCCGCGCTCCCCAGGAGGCGCAGGGGAGATGACGCCCTCCTCAGGAGAACTCGGTCACTACTGGTACGCGACGCAGAACTCGCCGCCTTCCTCCGCGGCAGGCGAAAAATTCTCGAAGCTCTCTTCGTCATCGTCGGCGACCGTGCCAGACCGCTACAACATCGAGAAGACGCCGTCGCTCTGCGAGCGCTACGCCATCCTCTTCATCCTCACGGGGCACGGCGTAAAGAAGAGTCTGCTGACCCGAGGCTGCGGGCAGTCAGATCGACATCGCGCCGACACTCATCGAGCTGATTGCGCCTCAGGGCTTTCGCCGCGAAGCCGTAGGAAGAAGCCTCACGCGCGGCAACCGGCAGGGCGTCAACTACGGCTTTTGGATCACGCGCAGCGCCATCGGCGGGACAGATACCGTTCGCTCGTCGCCGAACTCGATCAAAGACCGCCCGGCCGCTCTCGACGAAGAGGCGATGCAAGACTACATCAACGCCGTACGCGCCCTTTCATGGTGGCGGCCGAAGTATGGTCCCATGCTCGACGAGGCGAAGCTGAAGGTCGCGAATGATGGCGGCGGAACGCGAAAGCGAGAAGCGCGCCGCCGACACGCAAAAGCCGTGCAGCAAAGAGCCGCACGGCAAAATCATAGAGAAAAACTCTCGCACTGCTCGCCGCCTGCCGCCTCTGTCCGCGCGGCTGCGGCGCGAACTGCCTGCACGATGCGCGACGGCTTCTGCGGCGCGGGCCGATACGCGCGACGTCGGCCTCGTATCGCTCATGCGTGGGAAGAGCGCTTGTCCGCTGGCGAGGCGGCGCAGGAACGGTATTTTTCTCGGGCTGCAACATGCGCTGCCTTCTGCCAGAACTACGAGATCAGCCGCGAAAATTTCGGCATCGCTGTCACGGAAGAACGCCTGCCGACATCTTCCTCGAGCAGAAAGAGCGCGGCGCGGCAGACGCTCGACCTCGTGACGCCGACACACTTCGCACCCCAGATGCCGCCGCGCTTCACTCGCCAAGGCGCAGGGACTTTCATACCTGTCGTTTACAACTCCTCCAGCATGGAGACCGTTGATCATTAAAATCTGGCGGGACTCGTCGATATCTTCCTGCCCGACCTCAAATACACTGGCGGAAGAGCAGCTCGTCGCTAGCGCACGCCCCCGACTACTTCAAGACGGCGAGCGCCGCCATACGATGTATGCGCGAGATCGCGGGCCGTCCCATCTTCGATGATACCAATCGTATGCAGCGCGGCGTCCTCGTGCGCCACCTCGTTCTGCCGGGACGGCGCAAGGAAAGCATGAAGATCCTCGACTGGCTCTGGCAGAACTTCTCCGATACCATTTACATCAGCCTCATGAACCAATACACGCCCATGGGCGACCTCTCAAAAGTCCCCGAACTCAACCGCCGCCTCACGACCTTCGAATACGAGAGCGTCGTCGACCACGCACGCAGTCTCGGCATCGAAAACTGCTACATCCAGCAAGGCGGCACCGTCTCCGCCTCCTTCGTGCCAAAAATTCGACGGACGAGGGTGGAAAAACAGCTGAACTACACGCACAAACGTCCGCTGTGCGGACATTGTGCGTCGCCCTACATGAAAGAGCTAATTGGTCTGCCGCCCTTCGGGCTTGACTTCTGACTTTCATGGTAAAAGAAGCGTGCGGCTCACATTTGTGCCGCCATGGCTTTTCTTTGAAATCGCGCACTCGTTCTCAAGTACGACACCGCCGTAGCATCGAGCCGCTGCGTCCCTGCTCCCAATTCTGCAGGTTGCCAAAGGAATCCCTGAAGGCTCGCGAGAACTCTTGTTATGACATCGCCAGACGCTTTTCACCGCCTGAGGTTCTATGTGCGATATACGACGCTTTTTCAGCTCTTCCACGATACTGCCTTGCGCATCCAGCAGCGCCTCCTGCAAGCCTTCTCAAGAATTTCACTTGCCGCGTCTGGACATCATCGGCTCCATGCTGCTCCTCCTTCCCTATGAAAAATCGCTTTCATCTCTTCTACAATATCCCGAAATACTCTTTTCTCGTCTTCGGTTAAAATCAACCTCGGACATTTTTCGGATACGCATACAACAGATAAATCGGCTGACTCTCATTATAGACGTGAGGTGATCACACGGGACCACCGCGTTTTTCCTCTCCAGAGCCCCTGCCAGCGAATCTTCCAGTATGCCGCCGGTTCCGGGAATCAGATTACCACTGTATGGATTCAGTCCGATATATCTTGAACTCCATCTGAGTTTCTATATCCCATATTTTTCAACTGCTCGTCTGATATGGCATCGTCTCAACGAGCACTGAGGAATCACTTCATCTTCATATCTGTTATACGTCAATGACGCATCTCAGCACAGTATTGCAATTCGAAAAATATCCCTTTGTTTCTAGGCTGCACCTTGTAGGCAAACAAAGGGGATACGATTTTTCAGTTTCGTTGTTCCTCAGCGTCTTCCACATGGTATCATAGACCGCCATGTAGTGCTGCATATCTCTCGGAACGCCGTCCAACTCTCCGCCGAGCGGGAAAGGCGCCGCCGTCGATCGACAGAAACACACCGTCTTCGCTCGCTTTTGTACAAGTATTGCGCCGTGTTCAGCAGCTCATCGCCGTGCACGAACTTCACCATCCCGCGGTAGCTGGTGGCATCGCTCGTCGGAATCCGCTCTTCTCCGGGGTTTTCCGTCACGACGTGAGATGTCCTTGCCATCATAGGGATGTTGCCCAAATATCTTGGGCAAAGGTCTGCGGCATCCATAAGACTTGGGCGAACAGCGGCAAAAACGACGGCCAGAAAAATCCGTTTCCATGCAAACGCCTCCTTACTATACATCTCTCATATTATCGACACTTTCAGGCGACGGCACACCCTGCGCTTTCCTTCCCTCATTCGTGCGTGATGCCCGGATGCGTCATCTGCTCGGCGACGAGTGTGGTCGAGCTGTCTTTCGTCAGGAGCTTCTTTTCCAAGATGACCTCTCGAATCGGCCTGCTTGTCGTATGAGGCTTCCTTCGCAAGAATCGCCGACTGCTCGTAGCCGATGTGCGGCAGGAGCGCCGTGACGACGCCCACGCTTTCGATCGACCCACTGCTGACACTGCTCGCGATTCGGCTCAAGGCCGATGAGCAGCTTGTCGACGAAGGTGCGCGCACGGTTTGTCAGGTAGTTCATCGAGTTGAAAAGGTTGTCACGCCATGATCGGCTCCATGACGTTGAGCTCGAACTGCTCGTTCTCGACGCCGAACGATCACGGCGAGATCGTTGCCGATGACCGATAGCACGCTCGGTCGAGTACCTCGGCGATGACGGGATTGACCTTGCTCGGCATGATGGAGGAGCGGGCTGGCGCTTCGGCAAGTTCAGCCTCGTTGAGCCTCGCAGCGCGGTCCCGACGCCATGAGACGGAAGTCGTTCGCCATCTTGATGAGCACGAGCGCGGTGTTCTCGAGCGCGGATGACACGTCAGAGCGAAGCCGTCCGTATTGTTCGTCGCATCGATGATGTTCGTCGATGTCTCAGAAATTCTCGCCCGTAATCTCGCGCAGCTTGCGCGCGACCGCCTTTGATGTAGGGCCGGCTCGGCATTGAGTCCCGTGCCGACCGCCGTGCCGCCCCGCATATTGATGCGAGGCGGATGCTGTCCATCGACCAGCCGACGCGCTTGATGCCAGGCGCACGGCGGACGCATAGCAGCCCATTTCCCGCCCCAGAGTCGATCGGCACGGCATCCTGCAGGTGCGTGCGCGCCATCTTCAGGATGTCCCTATACTCCTCCGCCTTCTTTCCAGCTCCGTCGCCAGATAGTCGAGCGCCACCGTCAGCTTGTGTCCGCTTAGTGCGTCAGACAGACCTTGATCGCCGTCGGAAAGCGTCGTTCGTCGACTGCGCCATATTGGCATGATTGTTCGGCGAGATGATGTCATAGCTGCCCTTCGGCTCGCCGATGATTTCAAGCGCGCGGTTCGACAAGACCTCGTTCAGTTCATGTGTGATCGATGTGCCCGCGCCGCCCTGAATCGGGTCGACGGGGAACTGGTCGGATAAATTTGCCGTCGATGATCTCCTCCGCCGCCTCGACGAGCGCGTTGCCGATGCGCTTGTCGAGCCTTCCCCCATCTCCATGTTCGCCTGTGCCGCCGCCTTCTTCACCTTTGGCGAGCGCCTGAATGAAGTCGACGTCGAGCCGACTGCCCGTGATGCTGAAATTCTCATGGCACGCAGCGTCTGCACACCGTAATCAGCCTCATCCGGCACCTCAAGCTCACGAGAAAATCGCGGTTCGCTTGCGCATTGCAATCCCGCCCTTTCCTTTTGTCCGAACCGTCTATCTCTGGTTGCACTATGCGCTGTTTCTGTCACTTTGTCTACGGAAACAGGAATATCGTGGAAATTATTTCGATGCGTCCATAGGGCGGGCGAACGCCGTCAGCTTTATCCTTCCGTCGCCTCGGCAAGCCACACACAAACCACCACCCCAACACCCAACCCCACAACCCCACACACCCACCCCCCCACAACCCCCCCCCCAACCAAAAACCCACCCCCCCCCACCCACCACCCCCCACCCCCCACCCCACACCACCAAACACCACAACCCCCACACAACCCCCAAAAAACCCAAACAAACACCAACAAACCCCCAAACCAACCCAACCAACCCCCCCCACAAAACCCCCCAAACACAACAAACCCCCAAACCCACACCACACAAACAAAACCCCCACCCCAAACCACCCAAAACCCCACGCTGCGTATCACATCGACACCAGGTCGGCAACAAACCACCCAACCACACCCCAACCCCCCCCAAAACCCAAACCCACACCCCACCACCCACCCACAACAACAACCCCCCACCCCCCAACCCCAAAACCCCCCAACCCCCACACCCACCCAACACAACCAAAAAACCCCACCCCCAAACCCCCAAACACAACCACCCAACCCAAACCCCCCCCCAACACCCCACCCCAACACCCCACCCCCACACACCCCACCCCACCACCCCCACCACACCACCACAACCAACACCCCCCAAAACCCCCCCACAACCCACCAAAACAACCCCCCCCCAACACCCCCCCCAACACAACCAACCCACCCCAAACACCCCCCACACCACACCCCAACCCACACAAGCAGCATCTCCAAAACCATACCCTCATTATATCCTTTCAAGACATACAATCAACACATGCAAAGCGCAGCGTCGGGCTGCACCGCGCTTTTGTTTCTTTCGACAGATTTAAGCCCGATGCTTTGTACAAAATGCGCACCATCCATGCTTAGTACAGCAAAGTTTTGCGCTAAAATCCTGCTGACGCAGCCCGTTCCCATCGCCACTGCTAGCAACGTCTTTTCTCGCTCGATTTTCCTGCATGAAGCGGCTTTTTCCTTCTCAGGTCGAATACATCTTTTTAATGAACACCGCACTTCGAGGAGGTCTCACCCATGGCAATTCTAGCTGCTTATGCTGTACCGCATCCGCCGATCATTCTGCCGGAAATCGGCAAGGGCGAGGAGCGCAAGATTCAGCTGACGATAAACGCTTATGAACGGGCGATGAAGGAGGCGGCTTCCTTCGAGGCGGATACGGTCGTCGTCGCGAGTCCGCACGCCGTCATGTACGCCGACTACTTCCATATCTCGCCGGGCGACGAAGGTGTGGAAGCTTCGCGCAGTTCGGCGCACCCGAGGTCGAGTTCGCGCTGAAGTACGACACGGCGTTCGCCAAGACGCTCGCGACCGTCGCAAGCGTAGCCGGACTCGATGCGGGGCCTTTGGGCGGACGCAATGCGGCGCTCGATCACGGCACGATGATCCCGCTGCGCTTCCTGCAGCCGCACACGGAGAACTTCCGTCTCGTGCGTGTCGGCCTTTCGGGGCTGACGCCGCTCGATCACTATCGCTTCGGCATGTGCATCGCACGCACCGCCGAGGAGCTTGACCGAAAGACCGTCTTCATCGCGAGCGGCGACCTCTCGCACAAGCTCACGCCCGACGGGCCTTACGGCTTCGCCGCCGAAGGGCCGCGCTTCGACAAGGCGCGCATGAAGTACCTCGAAGAGGCACATTCCTGAAGCTTCTGCAGATGGATTCCGCACTCGCCAAGAAGGCGGCGGAGTGCGGCCTGCGCTCCTTCTGGATCATGGCGGGAGCGCTCGACTGCCAGGCGCTGAAGATCAAGAAGCTTTCTTACCAAGGGCCTTTCGGCGTCGGCTACGGGCTTCTTTCCTTCGTCGTCAGCGCGAGGGACCTGAAGCGCAACTTCGGCATGCGCTGGAGATTGCTCCCAGGCGCGCTCTCGACGACATCAAGGCGGCGGAAGACGCCTGCTGTGAAACTCGCGCGCGAGAGCGTGGAGAAATTCGTCGTGACGGGACAGTACGCCTCGCTTCCCGACGATCTGCCCGAGGAAATGCAGGCGCGTGCGGGCGTCTTCGTATCGCTCAAGAAGGACGGCGAGCTCAGAGGCTGCATCGGCACCTTCCAGCCCACGCAGAAGGACGTCGCCGAAGAAATCCTCTACAACGCCGTCTCCGCCGCCCTCCACGATCCGCGCTTCTCGCCACTCAAAGAAGACGAACTGCCCGACATCGTCTACAGCGTCGACGTGCTCACAGAACCTGAGCTGGTTCAGCGACGCCGCGAAGGACCTCGACCCAAGCGCTACGGCGTCATCGTCGAGGCGCGGGGCCGCAAGGGCTTCTCGCCCGACCTCGAAGGCGTCGACACGATCGAGGACCAGCTCGAAGATCGCACGCAAGAAGGGCGGCATCGGCGCCGACGACGATGCGCATCTGGCGCTTCGAAGTGGAGCGTCACCATTGAGCGCGGAATGCAAGTCTGTGCCATCTGACAGATGAACTTTAAGCTCTCAATGTTGATACAGTACGCAAAGATATTCCTGTATCGTCTTCTGTAAGAGGATTTCAGATATGGACGGTAGAGCCAACTGGCGACAATGAGTTTAATGTAACCTACAGTGTAGACCAGCTCATTACAGAGGAGAAAAATACAAAGACCGTCCACTCTGCTTATATAGTGAGTGTCTATGTAGATGGTTCTGGAAATATGGTACTGGTTAAGAATCCGACCATTACCAACATACCTAAGAAATCAAGTTATAAACCAAAAGCCATTGAAAGTGAGGGGACGGTTGATTCCATTACAACCAATGAAATCAATGAGTTTTTAACGACGTTCTTCAAGCTCTATCCTACAGCGACAGCCAGTGAACTTTCCTACTATGTGAATGACGGGATATTAAAACCAATCGGAAAAGAGTACATCTTTCAAGAACTGGTAAATCCTATTCACAATCGTAAGGATAATCAAGTCACGGTATCGCTGACAGTGGAGTATATCGACCAGCAGACCAAAGCAACGCAGGTATCTCAATTTGATTTGGTACTTGAAAAGAACGGGAGTAATTGGAAGATTATAGAATAACAAATATTGGTACATTATTACAGCTATTTTGTAATCACGTACTCTCTTTGATAAAAAATTGGAGATTCCTTTACAACATGCTCTTACGTGCTACTATTTAAGTATCTATTTAAAAAGGAGTTAATAAATATGCGGCAAGGTATTCTTAAATAAACTGTCAATTTGATAGTGGAACAAATAATTGATGTCCTTTTTAGGAGGGCTTAGTTTTTGTACCCAGTTTAAGAATACCTTTATCATGTGATTCTAAAGTATCCAGAGAATATCTGTATGCTTTTGTATACTCATGAGTTATGATAAAAATCCCAGTGATAAAAGTATTTATCACTGGGATTTTTATGCCCTTTGGGTTTTTGAATGGAGGAAAATCACATGAAAATTATTAATATTGAGTTTTAGCTCATGTTGATGCAGGAAAACTACCTTAACAGAAAGCTTTATTATATAACAGTGGAGCGATTACAGAATTAGGAAGCGTGGACAAAGGTACAACGAGGACGGATAATACGCTTTTAGAACGTCAGAGAGGAATTACAATTCAGACAGGAATAACCTCTTTTCAGTGGGAAAATACGAAGGTGAACATCATAGACACGCCAGGACATATGGATTTCTTAGCAGAAGTATATCGTTCATTATCAGTTTTAGATGGGGCAATTCTACTGATTTCTGCAAAAGATGGCGTACAAGCACAAACTCGTATATTATTTCATGCACTTAGGAAAATGGGGATTCCCACAATCTTTTTTATCAATAAGATTGACCAAAATGGAATTGATTTATCAACGGTTTATCAGGATATTAAAGAGAAACTTTCTGCCGAAATTGTAATCAAACAGAAGGTAGAACTGTATCCTAATATGTGTGTGACGAACTTTACCGAATCTGAACAATGGGATACGGTAATAGAGGGAAACGATGACCTTTTAGAGAAATATATGTCCGGTAAATCATTAGAAGCATTGGAACTCGAACAAGAGGAAAGCATAAGATTTCAGAATTGTTCTCTGTTCCCTCTTTATCATGGAAGTGCAAAAAACAATATAGGGATTGATAACCTTATAGAAGTGATTACGAATAAATTTTATTCATCAACACATCGAGGTCCGTCTGAACTTTGCGGAAATGTTTTCAAAATTGAATATACAAAAAAAAGACAACGTCTTGCATATATACGCCTTTATAGTGGAGTACTACATTTACGAGATTCGGTTAGAGTATCAGAAAAAGAAAAAATAAAAGTTACAGAAATGTATACTTCAATAAATGGTGAATTATGTAAGATTGATAGAGCTTATTCTGGAGAAATTGTTATTTTGCAAAATGAGTTTTTGAAGTTAAATAGTGTTCTTGGAGATACAAAACTATTGCCACAGAGAAAAAAGATTGAAAATCCGCACCCTCTACTACAAACAACTGTTGAACCGAGTAAACCTGAACAGAGAGAAATGTTGCTTGATGCCCTTTTGGAAATCTCAGATAGTGATCCGCTTCTACGATATTACGTGGATTCTACGACACATGAAATTATACTTTCTTTCTTAGGGAAAGTACAAATGGAAGTGATTAGTGCACTGTTGCAAGAAAAGTATCATGTGGAGATAGAACTAAAAGAGCCTACAGTCATTTATATGGAGAGACCGTTAAAAAATGCAGAATATACCATTCACATCGAAGTGCCGCCAAATCCTTTCTGGGCTTCCATTGGTTTATCTGTATCACCGCTTCCGTTGGGAAGTGGAATGCAGTATGAGAGCTCGGTTTCTCTTGGATACTTAAATCAATCATTTCAAAATGCAGTTATGGAAGGGATACGCTATGGTTGCGAACAAGGATTATATGGTTGGAATGTGACGGATTGTAAAATCTGTTTTAAGTATGGCTTATACTATAGCCCTGTTAGTACCCCAGCAGATTTTCGGATGCTTGCTCCTATTGTATTGGAACAAGTCTTAAAAAAAGCTGGAACAGAATTGTTAGAGCCATATCTTAGTTTTAAAATTTATGCGCCACAGGAATATCTTTTCACGAGCATACAACGATGCTCCTAAATATTGTGCGAACATCGTAGACACTCAATTGAAAAAAATAATGAGGTCATTCTTAGTGGAGAAATCCCTGCTCGGTGTATTCAAGAATATCGTAGTGATTTAACTCTTTTACAAATGGACGTAGTGTTTGTTTAACAGAGTTAAAAGGGTACCATGTTACTACCGGTGAACCTGTTTGCCAGCCCCTGTCGTCCAAATAGTCGGATAGATAAAGTACGATATATGTTCAATAAAATAACTTAGTGTATTTTTATGTTGTTATATAAATATGGTTTCTTGTTAAATAAGATGAAATATTTTTAATAAAGATTTGAATTAAAGTGTAAAGGAGGAGATAGTTATTATAAACTACAAGTGGATATTGTGTCCTGTATGTGGAAATAAAACACGATTAAAGATATGGAAGATACTGAATTATTCCCCGTATTTGTCCGAAAATGCGACAAGAAAAATTTAATTGAATATGAGCAGTTCAGTAACACAGGATTCAGAGCTAGACGCAAAGATAGAGGTCCTGATAAAATGAGATTAATCAATCTCATTTATCGGCTCTGCGATGTATGATTCAATTAGTCTTCGATGTTTCTACTGTTGATACTGCACAAAGAGATTCCATTAAGGATAGTTCTTGTCTGTAGCTATCCATGTATTTCTCATCTGGGAATCGTCGGGTGCTTTTCTACCAAGTTATTAGCAGGTAAGAAAATTCATCAACGGAAACATGAAGCAACGATACAAGGTCATAAAGAACTGTATGCTGGGTGTTGCCCTTTATTTTCAATATTAGTTAGTACCGTGGTCAATTTCAATCACTGCTCCCACTTTGTTCACGAGTTAAACCTCGTTTCAATCGAGCTTTTTAATGGCTAAACCAAAGGCTCTAAAATCATATTTATCTTCTTTTTACGCATAGTAGACCACCTCTATACATTTTATTGTTCCTACTGAATTAAAAACAGGTATAGAAAAACGTGTTATATGGCTATAGGTTTCATATTTAATAAAAGACCAGAGATACCGTTCATATTACTTGTGATTTGGGGTTGCGCACACCATGAGTCGGGATCTATTTATGATCAGTACAGTCGGCGACTGGATGATTTTATCGCTGTATTTCTGGCAGAACGTGATGGCGGATCGAGCAGTCAAAGAGTTCCTGATTACACTGGGAAACATTTCAAGAAGCATGTAACACCATAAAAAGAACAATGATCATATAAGGTGATAGGAGGCGCTGATATGCAGTACTGCGGATGCAAAAGCAACGATTTTATCAATGGCGGCTTACCATTGAGCAGGTAGAAGTCGAATGCTGCGTGAAAAGGACACGAACATTTTTTACGAAATCCTGTGATCGAGGCGGACCGACACGAATTTTTATGATACATTGAACGAGCTATTGATGTACCAATGACAGAATTTGTTAAACTTTATAGGTGAAGAAAGGACGATTCCAATGATCGTTCATGTCTTTGGCGCAAAAAAATCATGGCTACTTGATCTGCGACGAGAGTCATTACATCGACCAAAGCATGGGCCGGGAAGTTGAAGGAATATAACTTGATCTGACTTTAAATGATATTTTCAAGCCTTTGGGATATATCATCGAAAGGCTTTGTATGCGACCATTTATTGCCGAAAAGCCAAGTTCAGGACGGCGATCAGAAAATCTTGAAGGAGTTCCAAAGACGGCTGCATCGATAACAACGGTCGACATCGTTACATGCGTTTTGGTCATATCTTGGAGCAATACGATCCGGGAGAGAGTATGACGAGCAGTATAAGATGGGTGATGGATGATCTCCCATCATCCCTGAGAAATGCAGCTGCTGAAAGTCAAAAAGACGCAGCGAAACAGTCAAGATTATCATGAACTTGCAAAAAGCGGACTATATCATCAATGCCGAGATCCTGATCCGAGGGACAACTTCGATTGATGAGGTTTTGCTTCCACATCGGCAACAAGAGCCGGTAAAACGAATCCTTCACGAATTCACTGATCAGAAAAGCGTGGTACAGGCACTGAGATCTGCGCGACAATAAGGATTATGTGGGCCTCCGACAGCGCCCTTGCGCCGCAGCCCAGCAGATTGGCTGGTCGGGATGAATCTTTCATCGCGCGTATACGATCAGAGCCGTGATGCAGATATGATTCTGTTGTTCGCGTTGCCGTGTCCAAACGCCGACGTTACCTGCTCACAGTGCGTGAAGAAGAAAGATACGACATTTTAAGCCGACAACGCACTATGCGCTGCAGGTGACCGGCAACAGTGAAAACGCCAGATTCCAACCTTGTGGAAAATTCAAGCCGGATATGAAGGACTTGATTCGAGAAATCGGCTGCTCTCAAAAGACATTGCGGATGGTCTCTTTCAAAAATCCAGTCAGCGGCGAATCGCGGAGATGGTGCGCGGGTTGTTGTTGTCGCGCAAAGCAGCGCAGGGGCAGCACCTTCCATATACCTGTCCACGCTGCAGGTGGAGGCAGGTCGGAAAATACGTTACTGACACCGCAGCAGGTACTTGACACAATGCAGTCACTCTATGAGATGAAGCTGACACATATCCGCGATCTGATTGCGAATATCTTCCAACCAATCAGATGGGCGATGCGCCCGTTATTCTACATAGAACATAGAAGAAGATCATCTGGCCGAGTTTTCGCAGCGTGCTGATCCGCAGATTGTGATCTCGTGCATGGAATGATGCGAAGATTTCTGCATCACGCTAATCCCCACTACTGTTCCTGTGGATATGACAAAACTGTCGATGAGCAAAGAAACTCTACCTTCTTGTGGCCAGAGCTACCTTGCGGCAGTTCTATCCAATTCACGCCTACCAAGCAACAAAAGTTGTGGTCTCTTGTGCGGACGAGGAATTTGCAGGAAACGGAAAAACTATCCTGACAATGGGCTGGAAGGAAATCTACCAGAAGGAGGATTCGGATGACAATGATGAGGAGCTCCTGTCCTTCCGGCCGTCGCAGAAGGTGATGCTGTACGTTATGAACAGGGACAGTCAAGGAGAAAATACAACACCGCCGAAGCGTTTCTTGATGCTACGCTGCTTCAGCAATGAAGGAGATCCACAAATACGTCAAGGATAAGGGAGTTGGCAGCAAGCCCAAAAGGAGTGTAAAGGATCGGTACAGAGGCAACGCGTGCCGGAATTATTGAGGGGCTGAAGAAAGCCCGTTTTGTTACGACAGAGAAAACTTCGTCCCCTACTGCCATCGGGCGCGCATGGTCATAGCCCGATGTTGCCGATACAATCACATATCCAGATACAACGGCACTGTGGGAGCTGACCTGATCGGATTGCAGATGGCTCTGTTCTCTGGATTCATAACGAAACAGGTTGATATTCTCATCATTCACTTACCGATGCGAAGAATGTGCAGATGGACGAACAGGATCTTCCAATATGTCCGAACTGCGGGAAGACAATGCGTCTTCGTAAAGGAAAGTCGGGTACTTGGGGTGCTCCGGCTACCCGGACTGTAAAAACGACGGCACCGGATAGGAAAGCCTGATTTCACCGTCAAGAAGGAAGAGCGGCGTGCAGATAAATGCCCATCCTGTGAAAGGCGCTGCGTCAAATCAAAGGAAAATTCAGGGATGTCTGTCATGTGAGGATCGAGAGGGCTGCACTACCTTCGCAGACCATAGGGATAAGCCCGTGATTGTGAAGAGTGCCCGGATGTGAAAGGGCATTTTAAGAAGAGTCTGAGAGTAAAGAAAGAGGTGTACTTCTGTATTGCTCTGATCGTTGTGGGCATCCGCCGTCTGGGATAAAAGGAGGACTTCGATCTTTCCATGCGACATGGAATGGAGGCGAGACATAATGGCGTATCTGGCAGTATGAATGCCCCAAACTGCGGGTATCGTCAGGATCATTCCGGCGCATGCGACAAATGTGGCGCACAGACGAAATAGAGAGTTGTGTTTCATAACTTGTTGGGAGAAAATCTGAAAAACCATCAGACAATTTCCTAATAGGTTGTGAAAAATATCATAAGTACATCATAACCATACTAAACTCATACATACATCAAATCTGTTTTCAGTTCGTAAAGTATCATTAAACAATTTTTAAACTATTCATAGAGTGGAGCATCACACATAGTTGCATTAAGCGGTCGTCTCGAGCGAAATCAGCGAACACATTACGCAGAGTGAAATACGTTATTCATTTTCCGCTTGCTGTTCGTAAGAGCTTCAAAAGATGAAAAGGGAAAATTGTCCGTCAACTATTTCCAGATCGAGGTATGGGGAGCAAGCAAAACCCGCAAGGAGTATCATCCAAGGGACAGTTTGTCAGTGTGTCCGGTCGGTTGACGCGTCTTAAGGATGATAAAATGACAGAGTACGACGATGGTCGTTGCGAGCAGTGGATTTTCTGACGCCAAAACAGGCAACGATGGTTGATGCAAATGCGCTCACCCTATGGCAGCGGATCCAGAGGAGCTGATCCAGAGGAGTGGAGCCTGGGGATGAATCTTTTCAGCGGCGTCTTCCGATGACGACGATATTCCATTTTATAAACAGTTCCTGGACTTCAGTTTGACCCCTGAAAATCCGAAAAGATGAAGAATATGGAGAATCCGCAGAATAGAAAGAATGAAAAGGCTGAAATACAGGTTGGCAAAACAATGTTATCATGGAGGCTGAGCGCGGCAGCTGCATCAAGACAGAGGGAGCAGACGACGATCGTCTGCTCCTCTGTCCGCATCACTGCCGCTGCCGACGGCGAGATTGGCTTGCCGCGCCCGCGCGAACGGGGTTGGGCAGCGATTCACGGTACCACAGGCTGACCCTCCGTCGCCCCTCGCGCGATCCCATCGAGAAGAGTTGCCTATCACTCCACCCGAAGTTTATCCTTCTCCGTCGGCAGCTTCGGCTGCAATCGCTGTCCTTCTGCCAGAATTA
>BNJU01000475.1_pt1 | contig 63141 bp, 109 predicted proteins | sample 8539281 | NCBI WGS metagenome assembly BNJU01 (sample SAMD00202456, study PRJDB9452) | human saliva metagenome | isolation source: human saliva | place: Japan
GGTGCAGCTTCTTCGTCAGGCTCGTGCCGACATCCGGTATAATCGGTGAAATAAACTTTCTTTCTCTGCCGTGGTATTGCTCCTTTTTCTTTTACAGACACGTTCTTTCTTACGGGACGAATTCCCTAAATCTATTTTAGCATACGAGTACGCGAAAGTATGTAAATCTCTATTCTCATCTTTTTCGCCTTGACCTTGAGAACGTTCCTCCGTAGAATAGTATATGAACGTATGGAGAGAAATGAAACATCGGCGCGACGTAGGTGTTGAGAAAGTCCTGTCTCGGGACTGTGAGCCTATGGATCCGCAATTCACTTTGAAAACAAGACGAACGACGCAAGGTCTGATCGGCCTCGCGCTGCTTCTTATGACGGGCTGCGGCCTGCAGGCGGAGGGAATCGGGCAAGTCGGCGGAAGCCAAGGCGGAGCAGGCGATGGATGCAGGGGCGTGGAAGGACGCCGCCTTTCAGGCGACATCATTCGACTGCTCGGAGGTCGCGATCAACGCCATGGACAGAAGCTCTACGTCATCAACTTCTGGGCGACATGGTGCCCGCCGTGCCGCGCCGGATACTGCCGAGCTCAACGGGTTCTGCAGAAACGTGCAGAAGGCGAGGTCATTCTGCATACCGTCAACCTGCAGGGAGCCGAAGGACACGGTCGACAAGTTCCTCAAGGACAACGCTACGATGCCCGTGCTCCTCGACTTCAAAGAGCGGCGAGGCTTATAGTTCGCGCCATTCCGACGACCTGCGTCATCGACCGGGATAGCAAATCCCTGCTGAAAGAAGATCGGCGGAACGACGGCGAGCTGGAACAGCACTCACGCGCGCGGCGAAGTAGAGGTTTTCTCTTGAAACGTCTCCTTCGGCGCGGCGTTTCTCGCTGGCGTCGTCTCCTCGTCTCTCCGTGCGTGCTGCCGATGCTGCCGAGGTACTGGTGCTGATCCTCGCGGGATCGACAGCGCGGCGCTTCAAATGGCGCCAACGGCCTCAAGCGACGGCGGCTTCAGCGGTGCAGCGGCTCCGGCTGCGCGGCAGGTTTCAGCGCCGCCCGCTGCGGCAGGCGCGCGCTCTTTCGCAACGTCGCGGCCTTCGTCTGCCGTCGTCTTTCTCGCGCTCGGCGCGACGGCGATGATGTCGGGCTGATTCTCACAGGTCATCTCGCGCTTTTGGAAAGGCGGGGCCGTCATGCTCACTCTTGGGGCTGTTCCTCCTCGGGACTCATCCGCCTTCCTCACGCAGTGTTGGCCGTTCCTGCATCGCCCATCGGAGGTGTCGTTGGCTCTTTCCTTCTGGGCATGTCGTTTACCGTCGGACGTGCTGGGGACCGATCTGCGGCGATTTTCATCTGCGGGAAACCGCGCGACCGTCGTCGAGGGCTTGGCTGCTCGGCTACCGACTCGGCTTCGCTGCCGTTCTTCGTGCTCGCGCTCCTCTGGCAGCGACTCGAAAAGCGCGTGCGCACCTCTCTACCGCTTCCTGCCTGCCGTGCAGAAGGTCGCGGGCGTCTCGCTCGTGCGCTCGGCATCATGATGGTTCGGTGGACGATGCGCTTTATGGGTTGGCTCTCGGCCTCGTGCCGTTCTCTTTCTAGTTCTGGGAATCTCCATGCGTATGATCTCCACGAGAAGAAGCGCGGCGCGCGCAGCGAGATCCGCGCCATGGTCGAGATTCACGAAAGGCGAATTCCCGACTATCAGATGGCGGCGATGCTCATGGCGATCTTTCGCTCCATGACGGAAGAGATGCGCGACTTAACGCTCGCTATGGTGGCCTCGGGCGACAGGTCGACCTCTCAGCCTTTAGCAGCTCCGGTCGACAAGCACTCGACGGGCGGCGTCGGCGACAAGACGACGCTCATCGCCTGCCCATCGTCGCGGCGGCGGGCGGGCCTCGCCAGATGAGCGGGCGCGGTCTCGGCCACTGGGCGGCACCGTCGACGCTCGGATCCATTCCGGGCTTTCAGACGCTCTCGCGCGAAGACTTTTCGCCGTTATAGAACAGACGGCTTTCCTCATCGGGCAGTCGGGCAGGCCACCCGCGACAGAAGCTCTATGCGCTGCGCGCGACGTTCACGGCGACGGTCGACTCCATTCCGCTCATCGCCGCCTCTATCGCGGGCAAAAGAAACTCGCGGCGGGCAGCGCGGCGATCGTGCTCGATGTCAAGACGGGCAGCGCATTCGGGGAAGACGCTCGACGACGCGCTCGCCTCGCGCGTGCCATGGTCGCCATCGGCGGGCGCGGAGAAAGACCTCCGCCGTCATCACCGACATGGACGTGCCTTCAGGATCTGCCGTCGGCAACGCGCTCGAAGTCGCCGAGCCATGGAGTGCTCAGGGCGAGGCCCGCCGACCTCAGGGAGGTCAGCCTCGCGCTCGCCGCCGACATGCTGCGCCTCGTCGGGCGCGGCGACTTCGCCAGTGCCAAGAAGCTTGCAGAGAAGGCCATCGGGGACGGCAGCGCCTTTCGCACCTTCGCCGCCGCCATGAGTCCCGGGCGCAGGGCGGCGACGCCTCCTGCCTCGACCATCCCACTGCCGCAGGCGGCGTTTCCGCCAGAAATCCTCGCCGAGGCCCGGCTATATCACGCACATGGACGCCGAGAGCGAGTCGGCCAGCGGGCCGCCTGCCTGTGCGCGGCGCAGCGCGAGACAGAAGGAAAGCGTCATCGACCATGCGGCGGGCATCCGCTGTCTTGAAAAGACGGGCGGAAAGCCATCGAAAGCCAAAGAGGCGCTCGCCGTGCTCTGCACGAACGATGAAAACCGGCTCACGCACCGCAGCCGCTTGCTGCTCTACGCCTCGCCAGGATCGCGGCCGAGCCGCTAAGAAAAACGCCCGCGCATCTTGGCGCGTCACGAGAAAAGCGGCCACGCCGAAGGCGCGCGCGAAGAGGCAAAAGACATCGCGGCGACGCGCTCTCGCTGAGATCCGCGCCCGCCATGGCAAGAGGCACGTGAAGAGAAGGAGGCGGCGCAGGTGGACGTTGAATCTCTCATCGAGCTTGCCAAGAAAGCGTGCCCATGCCTACCGCGCCGTATTCGGGCTTTGCCGTCGGCGCAGCGGCGCTCGCGGCCGACGGGCGCGTCGTCTTGTAGGCCTGGCATCGAAAACGCCTCTTACGGTCTGACGAGACTGCGCCGAGCGCACCACGCGCCATCTTCGGCGCCGTGGCTGCGGGCGTCCGACGCTGCGGCGCTCGCCGTCGTCGCAGACGGCGAGGCTGCCGTGTCTCGCCGTGCGTGCGGCGCGTGATCTTGCGTGTCATCGCGGAATTTGCCGTCGAGCCTCATCCTCGCTCAGCCTCGCGGGAAAGCGCCGCACGTCGTGACGAAAGAAGAACTGCTGCCCTTCGCGCGCTCGCGGAAAAATCACCGTCCGATTGACGCGGATTTTACATGATCGGCGGTTTTCCGCACGACGTACCAAAGCTGGTCGGCGCGGAGCTGGGGGCGGACGCGGCGCATCAATCCCGCGCTTTTCTGCGCCCGTGATTTCAGCGAAATCGCGCGAGCAGCCGACGACGAGATCATCGCCGCTTGCAGCGGCCGTGAAAGTCAGCGGCCTGCTTGATACTCTCATGCGCGTTGCCCGAGGCGATGCGATGTCGGCAAAGCTCGTTCTTCGGTCGTCAGTTGTTCAATGCCAGAGCGATGATGCGCCTTCCTGGCAGATGGGAAGCCCTCGAATCTCTTTCGATCATGGCGCGCTTCGGTGCCTATGGGCGACAAACTCATAATGTGGCGCTCGGGTAGAAATGATGGCTGAGACTCTGGCTGTGCCGAAAGTTCTTCGCTAAGACGCTCCCACACGGTGCAGCGCGGGCGGCTATCGCGAGACGAGGGGTTTGAGCCGCGAGCGTCCGCTGCCATGTCAGGCTGCATCGGCCAAGAGGTATATGCCGGAAGCGATCAGACTCGGACAGAGCCGCGGATCGTCGTTCTCCTCAAGGGCTGACGATGCGGCGGGCTTCTTTCGCCCGCATGGGTTTCGACGCACGCCTGCGGAGCATCTTTCAAGCACTCGGCGGCGGAAGCGCGGCGAGACCATGGGCGAGTCTTCTGCGCCCTGCAAAATTTCTTTGCGCGAACCTTCCGCTCCTGCCGGTCGTAGAGCATGGAACCGTTGAAGAAGATGCTCGGCGCCGTGATCGGCGGTCCGCGGACATAGCCGCCCGCCGCCTCGGGCGTGCGCCCGTCACCAATGCCAAAAGGCCGCCGCCCGCGACAAAGCGCGAATCGCGCCGCATTCGCCATGCAAAGCGCTATCCATGCGGCGACGATTGTACCGTCAAGGTCATGCTGATCAGCATGTACTTTTCGTATGGTTTCGTTGTGGGGTACTCCTCCTGTATCGTCACCATTCTTCGTCTTGAGAAAACGCTGTGTTTATTATAGCAAGAAAGAACGGCTGCTGCACGCGTGAGTCCCTGTCGTAAAAACGGACAGCTTCTGCGCCGCGCTTTCGGCACAGATGTAAAAATCATATAAATTCAATAGGAAAAACTGTTGACTTTTGTCTTTTCCTTACTATAATGAGAATCAATAGAGATAACTGCCTATTATATAAAGGAGATGACGATCGCGTGAAGCAGGACATACCTTTTGGCGAGAATGGGAAGACGAAGCTGCGCCCGGGCGAGCATCGACGCGACGAACTGGCTCTTGGAGAAGGCGATGATCGAGCCGTCGTCCAAAGTTCTTGAAGTTGCGTGCAACATGGGACGACGATGATCCTCGTCGCCGAGCGGTACGGCTGCGAAGTCGTCGGCATAGACCTCGATGAGGCGGCGCTCGAGCGCGTGAAAATATCAAGAAAAAGAAGCTCGAAGACAGACTCTCCGTCGTCAACGGTAGCGCTTTCGCGCTTCCTTCGAGGATGCGAGCTTCGATGTCGTCATCAACGAGGCGATGCTTACGATGCTCATCGGTGAGGACAAGGACGCGCGCTCGAGCGAGCATTCGCGCGTCCTAAAGCCGGCGGCGTCCTTCCGACGCACGACGTCGTCTTCCGGAGAAAGACCCGGGTGCAGCACGAGCTTATGGCGGGCTTTCCAGGCGATCAACGTCACGTCGAGGCCGCTGACGCTTGCAGGCTGGAAGGAAACGATCGAGAAGCATGCTTTCCGTACGGAGCAGAAGCATGGCGATATGACGCTCCTCGACCCGCCGGGCATCCTGCACGACGAAGGCGCGAAGGGCGCGTTGAAGATCATGACGAACGCCATGAAGAAGGAGAACCGCGATATGTTCACGACGATGTTCGACTTTTCCGACCACGCCGCTCAGCTCGGCTATGTGGCAAACTTCAGCACGCGGGTATAGTCGGCGCGCGATCATACAGCTAGCAAAGCAGGGCTGCTGCACGAAATGGACGTGCAGCAGCCCCGCGTTTCTATTTGCAGGACGCGCTGAATCAATAATTCTTCTTGAGCTGTTCAAAATACGCCTGCGGATGGGCGCAGACGGGACAGACCTGCGGCGCCTGCGGCGATTCGCAGACGTAGCCGCAGTTGCGGCACTGCCAGATGATCTTCTCGTCCTTCTTGAAGACCTTCTCATCCTTGACGTTTGCGAGCAAGAGGCGATAGCGCTCCTCGTGCTCCTTCTCGATCTTTGCGACGGCCTCGAAGAGATTTGCGATCTTCGTGAAGCCCTCTTCCTTAGCGACCTTGGCAAACTCGGGATACATCGACGTCCATTCCTCGTGCTCGCCGTCAGCGGCTGCCTCAAGGTTCTCCGCCGTCGTGCCGATGCCCGCGACGAGCTTGAACCAGATCTTCGCATGCTCCTTCTCGTTGCCCGATGTTTCGGCGAAAAGCGCCGAAATCTGCTCGAAGCCGTCCTTCTTCGCACGCGACGCATAGTAGCCGTACTTCGTATAGGCCTGCGACTCACCGGCAAATGCCGCCCAAAGATTTTTTCCGTCTGTGAGACCTTCAGTTCCATGGCAATTCCTCCTCATAGAATGGTTTGTAGATACGGACTTTTCCTGTATCATAACACCGACGGCAAATACCGTCAATCCCTATTTATTTAATAGAATGATTCTCGTTCCTGATCGCCCGATACCACGGCTTACATCTTGCGCACGAAGGCGCGCAGCGCGTTCAAGACGGCGAGAACCATGACGCCGACGTCAGCGAAGATGGCGAACCACATGTTGGCGATGCCGACGGCGCCGAGCACGAGGCACAGGGAGCTTTATGCCGATGGCGAAGACGATGTTCTGATGCACGATCGCCATACACTTTCTCGCGATGCGGATCGCTTTCGGCAGTTTCAGCGGATCGTCGTCCATCAGCACGACGTCGGCGGCCTCGATAGCGGCGTCGGAGCCCATCGCGCCCATGGCGATGCCGATGTCCGCGCGGCTGAGGACGGGCGCGTCGTTGATGCCGTCGCCGACGAAGGCGAGCTTCTTCGCCGTTTTCCCTGCGAGCAGGCGCTCGACCTCCCGCACCTTGTCGGCAGGCAGAAGCTCGCCTCTTGACCCGTTCGTCTGCCGAGTTCCGCCGCGACCTTCTCAGCGGCGGCATGCGCGTCGCCTGTGAGCATGACGGCGCGCTCACGCCCGCTTCATGCAGGCTTTTGATCGCCGCCTCCGACGTCGGTTTGAGCGCATCGGAAATGACGAGTGTCCGGCGTCACTTGCCTCGCGACCGCCATCTGCACGATTGTGCCCGGGTGGTGACACGGGCGGTACTCGATTCCGAGACGCTCCGCATGAGCTTGCTATTGCCAGCGGCCACTTCGATAGCTGTCGACCTTCGCCGTCACGCCGAGACCGCCGATCTCCGCGATGTCCGTGACGCGCGAGCGATCAATCTCTTGCCGTAAGCCTGCTGCAGGCTGCGGCTGATGGATGCGACGAAGCGACGCTCCGGCGAGCGCAGCAAGCTCCAGAGCTTTTGTCATCCATCGTGCCGTGATGCTCGGCGTTGACCTCGAAGACGCCACGGGTCAAAGTACCCGTTTTGTCGAAGACGACGGTGTCGACCTCGGCGAGCATTTCGAGGTAGTTCGCGCCCTGACGAGCACGCCCTCGCGGCTCGCACCGCCGATGCCCGCGAAGCAGCTCAGAACGCTGACGACGAGTGCGCATGGGCAACTCATGACGAGGAAGATCAGGCGCGGTAAATCCATGTACTGAGTCGGGCGCGGCATCGAGCGCGGCGAGGCGCACGACAGGCGGCACGATGGCGAGAGGATGGCGGCCGCGACGACGATCGGCGTATAGACGCGCGCAAAAACGTGCGGATCGAACGTGTCTCGAGCGCGACTGCGCGCGCTGGCATCCTCGACAAGTTCCAAAATCTTCGAGGCGGTCGATTCGTCGAACTCCTTCGTCGTACGAATCTTCAAGACGCCCGTGAGATTGATGCAGCCGCTGAAGACGGCGTGCCCTTCTCTACGTCGCGCGGCAGGCTCTCGCCCGTCAGTGCGCCTCGTATTGAGCGTCGATGCGCCATCCGTGATGATGCCGTCAATGGGGATCTTCTCGCCCGGCTGCACGACGATCTCCGTGCCGATTTCGATTTCGTCGGGGTCACGGCGTATAAGCTTTCCATCCTCTTCCACATTCGCGTAGTCGGGGCGGATGTCCGCGAGCTCGCCAATGTTTCTGCGACTTCTTCCGACGGCATAGCTTTGAAACCATTCGCCGACCTGGTAGAAGAGCATGACGGCGATGCCTCTCACATAGTCGCCATCCTCGTAGAGAGCAAGCCCCATCGCGCCGATGGTCGCAATCGACATCAGGAGATTTTCGTCGAGCGGACGACGATTCCATACGCCCTTCGCTGCCTTGATGATGATGTCGCAGCCGACGATGAGGTACGGCACGACGTAGAGGAAGAAGCGCGGCAGACCCGCCACGGGCAGCTGGCTCAAGACGATCATCAGGCGGCCGCCAGCAGTGATGCGGATGATTTCTTTTTGTTTCTTGTTCACGAAAATACCTGCTTTCTGGCGACGTGATGTTGAATCCTACCTGGGCGGTCAACGTCAACCAATCACGCTTCGCTTGCAGCTCGCGTTCTTGGGACGTTTTTCGCATTCGAGCCATTTCCCAATCGTCTGCGTCCTTCGGACTTGCCTCTTGGACGGCTCAGAAGCGGTCAACGTCAATAATCACGCTTCGCTTGTAGCTCGCGTTCTTGGGACGTTTTCGCATTCGAGCCATTCCCAATCGTCTGCGTCCTTCGGACTTTGCCTCTTGGACGGCTCAGAATTCAATATTGCAGTCGCTTTCGATCTTGCGGCAGGCCTCTAAGACGCGCGGCATGACTTCAGCCGGTCGCTGCCGTCGGCGAATTCGACCTTCATCTTCAGCGCGCCATGAAGTTCACCGTCGCGTCCTTTACGCGCCTCGATCTTCTTCGTTGCGTCTTCCATCATCTGAGCGCAGTTCGCGCACTCGACTTCGATCTTGTAGCTCTTTTTCATGGGAGTTCCTCCTATTGATTAAGGATTATTTAATCGTTATGGCCATTATAGCGAGGTCGAGAAAGTTTGTCAAGTGTTTTTAAGAAAAAGATGGGTCCAGTCACATATTCTGTTCCAAATGAAAAACGGCAGCTCCGCCGCATGGACGAAGCTGCCATTTTCTCTTTACCGCTTGCCGCGCCGCCATAGCACGAGCGCCGACAAAGAGCGCGAGCCACGCGGCAGATCCCACGATATTGCCCGCAAGCGTATCGCCAGCGGCGCGACCATGGCGACGAGAGAGCGCGACGAAGCGCAGGCGCTTCCACGGCACAGCCTTCGCCGCCGCATGGGGCGCGAGCACGGGTGGCCTCTCCTTTTGCGGCGGCTTCTCTGCAGCCAGCGCAAAAGCCCGTGACGATGACGGCGGCGCAAAGCAGATCGAGAACCGCCCAGATGATCTTCAGGAACATCGTCGAATGATTGTGCAGGTGCAGATCGCGCACGGCATCACAAAAAGACGAGCCAGCGCGGCAAGGGCTTCGTGAAGCTCTCGATCTCGCCGCCCGCCGTGCGCAGCAGGTAGACGTCCTGCCCGCGAAACATCTGGGGTCCTCGGCATCCGCCAGCGTCAATGCGGCGGGGTTGATCCTTCAGCAGCGTCGAGGTAGAGAATCTCTCGGGCGGAAAAATGCTCCTCTGCATAAGCAATCATCTCAGCGAAGGTTATGGCGGGCGGCGCACTGTCCCTCTGCGGCGCACTTTGCATCACATCCTCGGCATAGCTGTAGCCGAGCATGCCGAAGACGATGGCGATTCCGCTCAAGGTCAAGAGCGCCGCCCAGACCGCCGTGATGATGCCGAGGAAGATGTGCCAGTCGAAAAACTGCCCGCGACGTGCCACCTCGCATACCGCCGAAAAGCCGCCGCTTCGCGAAGGACGGATAGAGACATGCCGCCCAAGATCGACAGGAAGCTCAAGAAGCACATGACGCCGAGGAAGATCATGCCGCCCTGCCCTCAGGGCGAGGCGCAGATGCAGGTGATGCATCCAGCCCATGAAGGCAGCGAGCGCGGGCGATTTGACGCCGCCGCTCCGCCAAAGGCTACAGCGCGTCCTGCTGCGGCGCATAGGGCAGCGCAGACACGCCGTATCCGCCGGTGCGCGAGAATCGATAGACGAGAAGCCCGCGCTCGGGATAGGCGGAAATCGACTGCACCCTGCGCCCGGGATTCTCGCGCTCGATCCGCTCCGAGCCCTTTGACGCTTCCGCCCAAAGCATACGAGAGGATGTCTCGTCGAAGGCAGGCCGTTTTTCAGGCGCATTCAGTGCGCGATATCGCTGTTGAAGAGCAGTGGCAGTCCCGTCAAGACGAGCAGCAGGAAGAATATGGCGCATACGGCACTGATCCAACGGTGCAGCAGGTAGATGAGTCTCATGGAGCTGTCGCTTTCGTGGTGCAGATATGATAAGCCCTGCCGGGTTTATCCGCGCTTCCCTAGAAGGAATACGTCGCACCGAGAGGTAGGTTCTATCGCTCGCTGCTTCATTCGCGTAGAAGTGCCGATTGAAGAGGTTATCGATGCCGAACTGCAGTCTGAAGCTGTCGTCGAACTTATACGTCAAGTAAGATTCGTAGTGAAGAAACCGTCCTCTGAGCCGTATTCACCAGTAGTTGTATCAACATCCTGCCTTGCGGCCACATACCTTGCATCAGGACACCGCCGAACTTCCCGCGCGTATAGTCGATACCGAAGCCTGCCATGTGCTTCGGCAAATCCCAATCTCGGTACGTATCGCCGCCGCTCGTATATTCGCCTGATTCAAAGGTGTAGTTCAGATATACCCGCCAATCGCGGCTCAGACGATGCTTGACGTCGAACTCTATCCCCTGATCATCGCTTCATTCATGTTGTAATGGCTCTGATACCGTTGCGCGTAGCGATAGCAATCTTATCCTTCGTATCCACGCGGAAGAACGTCAAACCATATGAGGTGTTCTTGTTGATCTTCTGTTTCATTCCCAGTTCGTACGTCGTAGATTTTTCCCGGCGTCAGATCAGGATTGGCCTTGATGGAACGCGGGTCGTCTCCCGCACGGCGATAAAGACGATAAATCGACGGCGGATTGAATGATTTGCCAAAGCTGGCATAAATCATCGTGTCCTTTTTGCGGCTCATAGGTCACAGCGAATTTTGGACTCCAGGCATTGAAGGCCGTGTCTTCATAATCTTTGCGCACATCATCGATGTGGGAATAGCCATCCTTCTTATCGAAGCGGTCATAACGCAGACCGACCTGCAGCCGCCAACGCGGATCAAGCTCTAACTCATCCTGCACGAAAAAGAGCTGTGGAGATGATGGATCCACCGCTCTGTGCGTATGGATCGCCATATTCTGAACCCAATCCTTCCAACGATGAAGATCAACGGCACGATAGCGCATCTTGTCTTTCATCCATGCAAAGCCTGCAAGCGGCGTATGATTCTTAATCGTCCATTTCTTTTTGCGCTTCTATGTTGTAGTTCTTCGTAGGATATTCCGCTCGGTTTCCCAATCCCGTCCAATCGATGCTTGTAGCGCGCCACGAGCACCGGAATAACCATCCCTTCGTGGTGTCGCTATAGCCGATGTTCGCCGTGAAAGAGTTTTTCTTATCCTCATAGCGCAATTTGGACGTCTTTGCTCGCGCTTTCCCATATAGCCGAGAAAATCCCTGGCGAGGCGCTGATATAATTACCGTTCGGCAAGAGTACCGTCCCGGAAAATGGTGGATTTTCCGCTCGCATCACGCAAATAAGTGATGGGGTCATGGTAAGAATACTTATAAGAATTGTGCATATAGGTGTAGCTGAGCGAACGGCTGGCATCAAAGTCGTAATTCATATCAAAGAAGACATTTTCACTTGATCTTTTTCTTGCACCACGGCTGCCTACGATATATTCGCCATCAGAAAGCTTCGGAAATACGCCCGTCGCATCCGGAGTAACACCTGCATTATACCACTTCCGTCGTGGCATAGTGCCCGACCCAGCCATCCGATGTACGTTTTCGTAACCGAGACGGAAGTCGAGCTTACCGTCGCCGCCCGTGACCTGCATGCCGCGCTGCCATGTGTTGTTGCTGCCGTGAGAGACTTCAATTTTGCCATGAAGGAGCTGCTGCTCGAGTTCTCCGGCTTTTTCGGTTTCTTCGTAATGATGTTGATGACACCGGCGACAGCATGACCGCCGTAGAGCGAGGAACTGGCTCCGCGCACGATCTCGATGCGCTCGATGTCACTGAGCGGGATGGAATCCCAACTGACGCCGCCGTCAAAGGCCGTGTTGAGCTGCTGTCCATTGTACGCGACAAGGATGTTCGGACCGCTAAATCCACGCAGCTCCAAGCCATCCTTCACTTCTGCCGTCGGCGCAACATAGATGCCTGCCTCCCTCGCAAGCGCTTGCGCAAACTGAAGACATGCCTCTTTTTCAAGTTCTTTCGCCGTGATGACGGTGACGTTGGCAGGAACTTTGTTGACAGGTTCCGCGACTCTCGTCGCCGTGACGGTCGTCTCTCCGAGGTCATGTCCCCCCGCGGACGAAGTTTCCGTGAAACCGTCGTCGAATCAACTGCTGTGTTCGTCGTCTCAGCACTTTTTCCGCCGCATACACTTGGGTTGTTCCCGCAACGGAACAGATGACGGCAAGCGTCAGGCATTTTCTTTTTCCATGGATTCATTTTTGCAGAACTCCCTTTCCTCATCTAGTAAACTACACGCACAATCTCCAAAGAAATAAAACACAACCCTCCTTTCGTGCGCGAAAAGGAGGGCTGCGCGAAAAACTTCCGTCAATGGCTGTACGCTGTGCCTCGGCCTCAGCAAAGGCATGGGCTTGCTGCCGCCAAAATCTCCTCCCCATCGCTCGCAGGTTCAAACGGTGATTGTTGATCAGGCAGTTCTCCGGCTCCAGTTCATCGCACGGCTGCACCTTCCCAAGTTTTCTCAGTGGCATTTTTGCAGCGTGCTCCCTGTTACAGTGGCGTGACCGCGCCGGCTTCAACCGACTTCCCTATTAAGTCTTGCGACACCTGACCCAAATATAGAAAAATTTATTTCTTCATAACAATCCTTCCGCCAAAGAATATCATGCATCACAGGCATTGTCAATACCAAACTAAACAAATGCTGCTCCAAAACCCGTAACAAATATGACGACAAGCGCAATCTGTATTTGTTATAATGACAGCAATGAGAAACGCATTCAGATTTGGAACAGGAGATCGATATGAAAAAGGAATTGGACTTAAATAAAACGGTGGCGGAACTTGTCGAGGAGTTTCCGGAGTTTCAGCAGGCAATGGCAGAGATCGGCTTCAAGGAGATTACGAATCCGATGGTCTTGAACGTCATGGGGCGCGTCATGACCGTGCCCAAGGGTGTGGCGATCAAGGGGATGAAGTTGGAAGACGTCGTGCGCGAGCTGGAGGCACGCGGTTTCACGATCAAGCAGGATGAAGCTGCTGCGGCGCATGCGTGCAGCTCTTGCGGTACGCACGAGGCGCAGCCCCATGTGCACGGCGAAGGCGGCTGCGGCTGCACCCATGCAGCTGCGACGGCAGGCGCGGCGGACGGAGGCGACGGAACGCGCGGCTGTGCTCAAGGGCTTTCCTGCAGCGCCTTTCGGCGGGCGAGTCGCTGGAGACGGTACGCAAAGATTTCATCAAGGACTTCGCGAGCGTTTCGGCCGAGGAGATTTCCGCCGCCGAGCAGCAGCTCATCGAAGGCGGCACGCCGATTCACGAGGTGCAGAAGCTCTGCGATGTACACTCGGCGCTCTTCCACGGGCATATTGGCGGCAGCGCCCGCTGCGGACGCCGCACCCGAGGTGCAGGATCTGCCCGACGGGCATCCGCTTACGGTGTTAAATCTCGAAAACAAAGGGGCTGTCCGAACTCCTTGATCGCCTGAAAACCGCCTTGAGGCGAACGATGTCCCCGGCTTGAGCCGCGGTCTCGGCGAACTGCACGCCATCTACTCGCACTACGGCAAAAAGGAATCGCTGCTCATGACGCTCCTCTACCGCTACGGCGTGACGGGTCCTTCAGGCGTCATGTGGGGCGTCGACGACGAGATCAAGGCGGAGCTTCGCGCACTCATGAAGTCGTTCGGCGATGGGATCTCGGCGAAGAGGAGCGTTATTCGGCCTTTTTCCAGCGCATCCGTGACATGATCTACAAGGAAGAGAAGATCCTCTTCCCGCTGACGCTGCGCTTCTTCTCTGAAGAAGATTGGCTCATGATTTACCGCGACATGCCGGAATTCGGCATCGCGTTCATCAAGGATGCGCCGAAATGGGCGGAGGGCGACGCCTATATTGCAGAGGCAGAAGCGAAAGAGCGCAAGATGATCGCCTCGGGCAAGGTGCGGCTCTCGACGGGCGAGATCGGCTGCAAGGAGCTGGAAGCCATCTTTGAACCTCCTGCCCGTCGACATCACCCTACATCGACAAGGACGAGATGCTGCGCTTCTTCTCGAATCCCGGGCAGGTCTTCGCGCGCCCGCGCATCGCTTTGGGCAGCAAGGTCTACAACTGCCATCCCGCCAACATCGTGCCGATCATCGAGCAGCTCGTCGCCGATTTCAAGGCAAGAAGCGCGATCGCATGGAGATCTATCGCTATATCAAAGGGCAAGCCTGTCGGCGTGCGCTATCTCGCCATCTACGACGAGAACGGCGAATACACGGGCGCGGTCGAACTCGTCGAGGACTTCTCCGAAGCTCTCGCGCAATTTGGCGAGAAGAAGTAGAATTAGCCGGGCGCTTTCGGTATTCGTTTTAATCCGTATGCCAAAAGTCGTATATGAAAACGTTCCGCAAATCAAGCTCACAGGGTGCAGCTGACGTTCACAAAGTCTCATCCCATATTGGCGAAGCGCTCGACCGCCTTGGTGAAGCTCTCGACCGTCTTTTTCCGCATCGCCGTGGGCGATGCCGTCCTTCACGCAGTGCTGGATGTGGCCTTCGAGCACGATCTGACCGCATTTGTGCAGCGCAGCCTTTGCGGCATTGATTTGCGAGAGAAGATCCTCGCATGGAATTTCCTCCTCGACCATGCGGTCGAGAGCCTCGACCCGTCCGCGAATCTTTTCTGAGCCTGCGGTGCAGGTTCTCCATGTCCATGCATTGACGCATCGTATCCTCCTCAGTCCTTGTATCCCGTCGTGCGATTGACGAGGTTTTCAGCGGTACGCCCTGCGTGAATGCTGCAAGATTTCTCGCAGCGATCTGAACGATCTTGTCCTGTGTTGCGCTCAGGTGATCGTCGCCCGAGATATGCGGCGTTATATAAATATTCGGTGTATGCCAGAGCGAGTGATCGGCGGAAGGGCTCGGGATCTGTGACGTCGAGCGCCGCGCCTGCGAGATGCCCTTCCTTCATCACTTCGATGAGATCTTCCGTGACGACGGCGTTGCCGCGCCCGATGTTCAGGAAGTAGGAGCCTTTTTCATCGCGGTAAAGCGCTTTTTGTCGAAGATGCCCTCGTCGCCGTTGTCCCGGCAGAACCGATCGACGACATCCGCACGTGCGAGCAGAGAATCGAGTTCTTCCATCGCGCCCATCTCGTCGATGCCAAAGGGCTTCGCTCCTCGCGGCGGCGCACGCCGATGACGTAAGCGCCGAGCGCCTTGACGCGGCGCGCGAAGGCACGACCGATGTCGCCTGCGCCGGGATCAAGACGGTCGCGTCCCGATCGAGGTGACGCTCCTTCATCGTGCCAGATTCTCTTCTGGCTGTCATAGTAGGGATAGAGCCTTCATCATCGCGAGGAGCTGTGCGAGCAGATGCTCGGAAAGCGCAAGGCCATAGGCTCCCGTCGCATTCGTCAGGAGGACATCGTCCTTGAGCACACCTTCTTTGCAGTAGGTGTCTGCCCCCGCCGTATTGAGCTGCAACCAGCGCAATTTCTTCGCTGCAGGCAGAGCTCCGTCGGCACATTGCCGATGATGGCATCAACATCGGCGAGGTCTTCTTCACGCACCCTGATCGGCAGGCACGAAAAAGAAGCTCCGCCCCGCTGCATTTCTTTTGCAGCTGTTCTTTCATGATGCTCGCTTTGCTCTCAAGGCAATCAGAATTTTCATGGCGCCTCCTTTATCGCAGTTCAATGATTTTTCCTCTATTATACCATAGGATGCAACCTGTCATGTATCAGGGACGCCCTCTGCTTTTGCAGGGGCGTCCCTGTTCTTCCTACATCTTTGCGCATGAAGAGAGTGCACAGCGCATTCAAGACGGCGAGAATCATGATGCCAAGGGTGTCGCACTCCGTCATCTGTAATTTTTATCGGCTGATGTTCAGGCTAGTCGCGGAAAAAGCTGAAGATTCCGCCGAGAACACAGCCTACTGCCAAGACGGGTGCTGCTGCGACAGCTGCCGTGCTGAGGGCGGCTGCGTTTCCGCTACCGCAGCGGCGCTGACGGTGCCGACGGCTCCCTGCTGCCGCCGTGCCTGCAGCCAAGCCGGAAGCTGCGGATGCGGCGACCCCACGGCTCCCGTCAAAGCGCTCTGCCGCCATCGTAGCACCCGATGCGCCCTACACCGCCGATGGCGCTCGCGCGACGTCCCTGCACCCAGGCGGAGCCGATGATCGGTGCGTTTGCGCAGCCGTTCCCTACGGCGCTTGCTGCGCCGATGGCCGATGCACCGATCTCCGTACTGGCGACAAGGCTGCCGACCGTACCGACGCCATAGCTGACGGCGCCGGCCTCGACCGTATCCACAGCAACATCTTCGACGGCGTCGGCGACCGACTTATTCCCCTTCATAACCTGCATGGCGTTCTTGCCGAGGCTGAATCCCGCGCCTGCAGCAGCGCCAGACTTGGCGGCTGCCGTCCCTGCATGATGGGCGGCAACGACGCTCTTGCTCCCTGATATGCCTTCGGCACGAAGAAGGAATTCTTGCTGCCGGTCACCTTGGATTCCAACCGCATGGCATCCGCCCAGAACTTTGCTTCTCCCTGCGTGACGTGGCCCTCGACAACCTTGACGCCATGCTTCGCCTTCGGCCTTCAACGCAGCGAAATGCGGATTCCCGCGATCGAGGACGACGGACTGCCCCTTGTAACGGGCAAAGTCGATCTGCCCCGGCTTGTACCCCATCTTCATCTGCTTCAGAGCCGTCGTTCCGTTCGTCTTGATGTGCTATCCGCAATGCCGTTGTTGTTCAAGACCACAGTGGAACGACCGCGCAGAGGCTTCGGCGGCTTCATGCTCTCTCCTACGAAGCCCTTTGAATCCCTTGCTGCCACCGCGCATGGTGTTGAGATCGACAGTTCGCTGCATGCCTTTTCAAATGCCCGCATCTGCTTGGCTGCGCGATGGATGTCGCGCGTGTTTTTCGATCGCAGCAAAGATACCGGACAGGAAGTCCGACGTTTCGTTGTTCTTCATAATGGTTCCTCCTGACATGATTGAAAAACTATACGCACAAACGTCCACCTGTGGCATTGTGCGCTGCCCTGCAGAGGATGGATTCATCCGTCTGCACATGAGCTTTGCCTCTGGATAGATACAGTTCATCTGTGCAAATCCGGCGGCCTCATTTTATCGGCACTTCCTGTGATACCGATACGAACGATTACATGTAGCATCACCTCCTTGCATTCCGCTTTGCGACTCAGACATTCGCGCTCAGAAGCGCATTGATCTGACTGCAGATGTTGAGCCCCGTCCGCCAGTCGGAGGCCGTCTTGCTGATCGTGACGAAATGGCTGCGGATCGACGCCGTAATACACTTTTGCATGGGTTTTTCCGATTTCAAGACGAAAACCCATGCCGGAAAGTTCCCTCGTGGAGTTTTCTCGTAATCCGGTGTAGCCCTTGAAGGTGCGCTGAGCTGCTGCCGGATGTTTTCTGCATTTTTCTCGCCATGATGCTGCCTCCTTCGCGTGAATATCTTCTGTCTGCCTGTATATTACGAAGGATGTTGTTGCAGCACGAGAGAAATGCGATGCCTTATAGTGCTTGTTTTTGCAGCGTGTTTGCTGCGCCTGTTGCAGGAATGTTGCAGCTTTGTTGCAGAAAACATCTTAGGATGAGCCGTTTATGAGAAGCAGAGGATAAGAGGAGGGGACGAAATGGCCTATATCACATATAAGATGTTATTGGGATTCTTACAGAGAGCGGGTTTGTCACAAACGGTAATAGCCAAAGCTTTGAATATCAGCAAATCTTCGATCAGCAGGGTTCTGAGCGGGAAGATGCGGCAGATAGCGAAAGAGGGGATTTTCACGCGACGGATTCCATAAGGTATTTGGAAGAATTTGTCGACAAAATAATGCGGTTCGCCTTTATGATTATCTGGTGAAGAATGACGCGGTTGATGAAGACATCATAGGACGCATACAGCAAAACACAGGCGGAGATTCACTGAAACAAGACGACGGCTCACGGAAACTTTTTCGACGTTTATCAAGCTCCTTGTTGAACGGGCGGAAGGCTCTCGGTCAGCCAATCTCAATGATGAAGAGGAGGCGCCGTGAGACCGTCAGGTTTGCACCGTTCAATATCACATGTCTGAGAACTTTGTCGGCCGCGAAGATCTCGTTGAAGAGATAGCAAGTACGCTGGGGCAGTATGGCATGGCCATCGTTTGCGGCTTCGGAGGTTTGGGAAAGTCTCAGAGCGCTTTTGTATTATGTGGAGCAAAGCAAAAACAGCGCCGAACAGCAGGCGCAGATGGTTTTCTCCATGACAATCCAAGGTGACGTTGTTGGACATTCCTTTCTGTGGCTTGAAAGAGTATCAGGATAATCGGAAAGACGCTATAGATGAACGGGTTCGGAGGCGTCTTGATGTACTGCGCGAGTTTTCTTCGGATGCCATCCTGATTATTGACAACATGGATATCGTGGAGGAAAGCTTGTCTCCTGAAGATCAAGAAAATATTGGAGAAGCTTTCGAAAATGGAACTCAGCATTTTGATTACCAGCAGAAACATGAAGCTTTATGCGGAACAATATCGGATTCGCATCACCCGCTGTCGAAAGAAGACCAGCTGAACTCTTCCTCTGCAACTATATGCCGAAAAAGGAGATTCGCGGCGAGCTCGGAAGACAAGATCTCGAATATAAGAAGATTCTTCAAAGAGTATACGGGCATACCATGCTGATCGAGCAGAGTGCAAAAGATCAGTGAGAGTATTCTTTTCTCCCAAGAAGATGCTTAAGATTTCTAACGGAAGGGCGCGGCGCAGAGAATCTGTTTATATATGTCGAGAAAGATGACAGTTATAAACAGGAAGACATCTATCAAACGATGTCCACATTGTTCAATATCAGTAATATTGACGAAGCGTCCAAACAGGTCTTGCTGAATTTGGCGCTTGCATCCATCAACGGCGTGCGCATGGCTGCTGACTTTTTGGAGGGAGGAAGCATTGGCAGGATCAGCAATTTGATTCATCACAGCTGGATTATACGCGATTCGCAGATGGCTTTCTGAAGACGACAGAATTCATCTGCATCCTTGATAAAACCGTCCTCTTGAAGAACATGTCGCCTTCGCTCGAAAAATGCACGGCGTATATTGTTGCGTATTCAGGCATATGATGAGGATGATGAGGACATCACGCCCATGGATCGGCGTGATGTTTGCACGATCCTCAAAATGCGGGAGAAATGTTCAAGGATGAATACGACGCCTCTTCGAGGTCTGCTTCTCAGGCAGGCGGAGATCATCTCTGCGACAGCCGCCATGACGAGGCGTGGAAACAATGCAAAGGGTCATGGAGCTTTGCGAGTCGGAAGCGAATGCGCGGCGGAAATACGGGCCGGCCGCTTGTCGGCTGCAGGCGGACATAGCTGTCAACCCTCGCTCGGTACCGGATCGCGATAGAAAGTTGCAATGAGGCCATCGGTATGTGGGAGAAACAGGTGAAGCCTCCTTGATGAGGAAATTGCCGCGCATACAATCGCCTTGCGCAGTGTCTATCGCAAGGATTCCCGGTATACTTCGGCGCTGGATAATTTCCGTTTGCGGAAAATCGCATGGAGTGAATGGGATTGACAATCCTCCCTCAAGGCGGATACTCTTAATAATATTGGCATCGTATACATCAACCTTGACGATTTGGACAAAGCGATGGAATATTATAAAAAGCATGCCGCATTCGAGAGGAGGCGAACCTCAGGACAAGCGTCAGCTTGCCTCATTCGTCATCATAATATCGGAACGGTGTATCAAAGGAAACGTATGTTTGAAGAGGCTGGGAATCACCATACGAAAGCTTTTGGATTTACGCAGGGAAGTATATCGGAAGGATGATCCGACCATTGGCGGGAATCTTTGACGATGCTGGGAAACGATTATGCGGAAGCAGCTCAGGACAATGCGCCGGAAAAATATAAAATTGCAATAGGATACATTGACGACGGACGGAAGATTCACGAGAACTCCCAGGCCCGGATCATCCTGCGCATGGCTTGGAGCTATGAGAGTCTTGGGAAAATCTTTTATCAAGGAAGATTGAAGGGCTCGGATTGTTTTCAGAAATGCTTGCGGATTCGTGAAACAAGATTGGGATGGCGCACGCCTATACGGCGCAGCCTTTGCTTTTGGCTGGGAAAAATCGACAAAGCTTTTGGAACAGTATGATGAAGCGATGAATGCTTGGAAAAAGGCGCTGGATATACAGGGAAGGGTGAAGCCGTCCGCGCAAAAGAAAACGAAGGCGCTTCTGGAAGAAATAAGGAAACATATGGGCATAAGAAATTTTTGAGGATGGAACAAGTGATGAAACATCTCCTTCCCAATGAAAACAGGAAGCTCTTCATACATAGATTCCAAAGCAACTTTCGCTAATGCAAGCCTGTAGGTTTAGTCAGAGAAAACGGCTGGGAGTAATGCGAGAAGAAGAGCCCATTTCCAAAAACGGTTGCTCTTTCTCTTTTCTTCTATGCTATAATGATAACTGTATGAGAAAAGTGGTATCATTCTTCAAAATCGTTGGGGATCATGGCTTGAATACGAAAGGAAAGAAGCCGGACGAGCGTGAGTATACGCTGAAGGTCATCCCGCACCAGGGTGAGACAGTGCGAAGCCACAGCTTCTCGGTTCGGAGGCTGAAGCTTTTGGCGTGCGCTCTGGCGGCTCTTGGCGTGGTTCTACTGGCGGGATTCGGCTATGTGTCGTACAGCCTTTGGAGCAGCGCGTCGGACGCGAAGGCGGAGACGCCCACTGAGACGAGGCCGTCAGGGTGGAACTGAAGGAGCTTGCCAAGGAGGCGCAGAATCTGCAGAGCGAGATGGAAAAGCTCACAGAGCGTGAGAAGACGCCGCGCCGCTTGCTCGACGAGGGGGCGGCGGACGAGCCCTGCCAGCATCACGGGCAGGGCGGGCTGGCTGTGCCGGCGGAAGTCTCGCAGGTGCGTCGTGCGCTCGATGCGGTGTCGCGCGGTTTGCCTGAGCGGCGCGAAAAGCCTCGCGAAGCTTGAAGCGAGATATGAGAAGCAGCGAGAAGAGCGGCGCGCGTGCGGCCGAAAAGGATAAGATGGCGCGGACGAGCGTGCCGGGAAATGTCCTTCGGGCTGGCCGACATCGGGCGACATATCGTCACCCTTCGGCTGGCGTTGAACGGCACGGACTTCCATCCGGGCATCGACATCGCCAACGATATGGGGACGCCCATCGTGGCGACGGCGGACGGCGTCGTGACGGCGGCTGGCTGGAATGGAGGCGGCTACGGCAACATGGTCGATATTGACCATGGCAACGGCATCCTCACGCGCTACGGTCATGCGTCCGAAGTCGTGGTGCACGAGGGACAGCATGTGAAGCGCGGTGATGTGATCGCCCATATGGGCAGCACGGGCTTTTTCGACGGGGCCGCATGTCCACTATGAGATCCATGTCAATGGCGAGACAGTGAATCCGGCAAGCTATCTATAGAAGTGGGAGTCTATGTTTGGGTGATGAAAAGGCGCGATGACAGTTCCGCCTCAGGCGATATAGAAACGATCATCGGCAAGAACACGAAGATTCATGGCGAGGTCAGCGGCACGGGAAATCTGCGCATCGACGGGGAGATCGAGGGTGAGCTAAAACCTCCGGCTCCGTAATCGTCGGAGAGACAGGGCATGGTCACGGGCAACGTCTCGGCGCGCTCGCTTGATGTATCGGGCACGGTGCACGGCAACGCGCAGACGGAAGAGGGATTGACGATCCACAGCGAAGGGCAGCTCATCGGCGATGTCAAGGTCAACGCTTTCCAGATCGAGGACGGCGGCATCTTCAAGGGCGCAGCGAGATGAATCCGCGCGCCGGCATCGAGCTGAAAGTGCGCCCGCAGCCCGCGGCAAGACCGTTGCAGGAACAGGCGTCTTCTGTAGACACTTCGGCGAAATCACCGTCGAAGATGGCGGCGCAGCTGAAATCATCGACGAAGGCGGAGAAAAATGAAAAGTCTGCGCCCGTATGACATAGCTTCGGAACTTTCATTAGGGCGGCGTACTTTTTTACGCGAAGTGGACGTTTGTGCGTCTAGTTTGTTAAAGAGCTGCCGCATGAACCTTTCGGACATGCAGCGGCTTTTTGATGTGATCTGCGCGGTCAATCCATCGTTCAGATGAAGTATTCGATGGATTTTCTCTGCCGTGAGCTTCGTCGTATCGTTGAAGAGCAGTACGGCTTCGCGCGTATCTTTCTCCGAGTGCGTACAGATCCCTGCGTCTCACGGTTGAAGAAGGAGAAAGGGACGCGGCGGTTGTACCATAGGGGATGCTTTCAGATCTATGCGCACAGAAGACTTCGCACCCTTTGAACGGCTCTTCCTGATAATAGGGATCGAAGAGCAGGATTTCCTCATCCTGACGCCCGTCGCGAGCACATAGTGCTCGACCTCGAACCACAGGCGCACGACGACGCCTTTGCGACACAGCGCGTCGTTGAGTCGGCTGCCTCGATGAACTACCTCGCCGCGAAGATAGCGGCTCGATACAGGAGCAGACCTGCCCCTGCCGAAAGCTCGTCGAGCCAGTTCGACAAGAACATCATCGCCATGCACGAGGTGCCGCTCTTGCCAGGATGTCCCTCCTTTCCGTAACAGTCGAGGCAGTAGAGCATCGTATTGCGCAGGATCTCGGGCGGCAGTTCCTCACGCGAGAAGAGGAAGCTCGCGGCATTGAGCATGGATGTTGGTCCGCAGTCGTATTCGGAAATTTGATAGTGAAGCGGTGTTTTTCATTGTATGCGATTTTCCTTTCCTTCATGTGGCGCATTCGGGCAGCGGCTCCTCTGCGCTAAAGTCTATAGAGGGCCAGATACGTCAATGCTAGTATAACATATCTTACCGAAGCTTAGCTAATCAGTCTGCGCCCTTCGGACTTGACCTCTTGGATTTTCATGGTAAAATAAAAACAGATGATTGTGAAAATTTTCAACATCGGGCAGTGTGACCCTTTGCCCCGAACGGGGTTCTTACTCCATACGGTCACCTCCCCATCCAAAGGAGGAATCGTCCATGACAGTTCGTGAAGGAGACGCCGCCATCGTAGAGCAGTTCGTCGATCTCTACAAAAAGACGCTGAATGATGCAAACACGGCGCTTGCAGACAGCATCTGGCAATCAGGACCGAAGACGTCCATGGTGCACCCGCGCGGGGAGGACGTCGGCTGGGAGAACATCCGGCAGCACTTCTACATTGATCGTCTGCAGAAGCTCTACACGGAGCGCCACTTCGAGTTCCGCGACCTCGAGATCGAAGTCTACCGCGATACGGCGATTGCCATGTACACATGGGACTTTCACGGCAAGCTGCGCCCGATGGCACGGAGATCGAGCATAAGGACGCACGAGCCAGACGTACCGCCGCACCTCGCAGGAAGGTTGGAAGATCCCTGCACGCTCATATCTCGGGCATGCCGATCACAAACGAACGCCAGCAGATCTGACAGAAAAAGAGTGGCTTCCGCTGGGAAGCCACTCTTTTTTCATGTCAAGAACAAACCTCATCCCTTGATTTCGTCGTACATGCGGCAACGATTCGGCCCGAACCTGCGCGCTGACAGCATAGCTTCTTCCGCCCTCATCGACCATATGATCAAATGACTCTGCAGGCGATCCCTGTGACCGGATATGCCCATGCTGAACGATACCGGCGCATGATCCCGCGTGCTGCACGCGAGAAAGAGATCGAGAATGAGCTGCGCGCGCTGATGATATCGATGGAGATAGCGGCCTGAGATGAAGACGGCGACCTCGTCTCTTTGACGCGCCCGAAGACATCGACGCCTCGGAAGTCCGCACGAACGGAGTCTGAGAGCGCCGATGTAGCCATTGCATGCTGACTCGCCCAACGCTTTCACAAAGCTCTTCGTAGTCGTCGATGCCAACGATGAAGAGCACACCCTTCTCGCCGCGCAAGAGGTTCGATGAGCTGATGGTTGACGAGAAGTTCCAGCCCTCGCGGTCAAAGAGCCTCGTCTGCGGATCGCGTTTCAGCCGTGCCTCCTGCCGCTCCATCATGTGCGTAGTATCGTGCAGCTCCTCCATGAGTCCGACGACCGCATAGATCTGTCCGTCCTCTGCCGCTGTTGCGATACGACGTGCGCCGCCAGCGGACTGCCGTCTTCGTCTTGACCCGATACCGACGACATCGTCGCGAATCCTCCGGCAGGCGTCCGTCAAGCGTGCGAGCACTTCCTCGCGCTGGTCGGCATCCGCGAGCACTTCATTGGTAAAATAGTCGTAGAAGTTTGCCCCTATGTGCTTTCTTTCATTTCTTCGCCGAGCGCCTGCCAGAGCGTCGTTTTGTCGTTCGCCACTTCGTAGCGGTAAGCGATCACATTTGTCTTTTCCAAGAAGACGCGTAATATCGCCTCTCTGCACGCCTCCTCCCGTCCCTTTGTATCTTTCCTCGCTTCTGCGGCATCGGCTGAGGAACGTCCATAGGTTTATAGGGTGCGCTCCGCTGACCTTCAGCGAACGCTTCCTTCTCATGTCGGTGCTTTTCATCGGTAAAACCCTATCCGGCCGCTGCAGTTTGAGACGAGTATAAATCTTCTACCGCTGTGAAACAGCCTTTCTTTCATTATAGAACAAAAAGAAAGATTTTTCAAAGAAAATTCTTCTCCGGCTTTTCTTTGAAATTTACGTATGGGAATTTACAGCGCCGATCAGATAGAGCTATTTCATTTCCGATTCCCTTGAAATACCGCCATGCGTCCATGACGTCGAGGAAGGCGCCGTCGAAGCCGGCGGCGATGATGCGGTCGAGGTAGGCGTCCTCCCTGCCGTAGAGGATGTCGTGCCATCTCTCGACCAATAGCGCCTTGTAGCTGCCCGGCCATTTCGGGATCCGGCTCTGGCGAGCCAGTGCGGACGCCCGCTGTCCCATTCCTTTTTCCAATAGGGGCGGAAATCCGCCGCTTCGCCGACGCTCATGTAGGAGAGGACGAGGCGGCGGCCGCCGTTCGCCTTGTGCTTGAGGCGGGCGGTTTCTGCAGGTGGAGCGGGCGGTCGCCATAGTAGAGGTCGACGATCAGGAGGTCGTAGTTCGTCGCGGCGAGCGCGTCGAGGTAGGCTTCGCGCGTGGGAAAATGCTCGGGGTTCAACAGCGCGAGGAGTTTTTCACCCTGCTTGAGGTGCGTGACGTCCGCTGCATTTTCTTCCTGCGCGCGCGCGCAGAATCACATCCAAGAGACGGTCGCCGGCTTCGGAAATGTAGCCAGCCGCATGTCCGAGCGCTTCTGCCTCGGCAATTTCTTGCCCTTCACATAGTCGAGCGTGAAGACGGAGCGTCCTGCGAGCAGCGGCTTTCGCAGCATGGCGGCGAGGTATTCTTCCGTCTCGCATCGCGCCGCTCAGGCACCTCTCTTCTTCCCTCATAGCCGTCATAGAAGACCGACTCCATGAGGATGCCGTCGAGCGTTCCGACGAGCCGTGCGACGTTTTCCTCGGGATTGTCCTCCGTCACTTCAGATAGCCCCACGGGGCCGTTGCTGACGAGCAGGAAGTCTTCCTTACGGGCGCGTGCATAGCGGCCGAGGGCCTCTGCGAGATCGACCATCGCCGTTTCCGGCACGACGGCGATGCGAGCAGATGCGTCCTTCGGCGCATCTGCGACAAAGGGCGTCTGCTGCAGCCTGAAGAGTCCCGCTGCCCTAGAGAAGCGCGGCAACGCCTTTTTATTTTCCCATACGTCCTCCTTCACGATGTCGGAAATCAGAATGACTGCTGATACCAGAGCGCAGCGCCCCAGCCGTTGTAGCCTGTGCCGCCCGCGTCGCTTTCTCACATAGCGCTCGACCCAGAACGTGAGATTTTTGCCGCTCGGCTTCCACGCAAGGCCTGCGATCAGCGAGCAGCGCTTGCAGCCGTTGCTCGTGTTGAGCGCTGTGCGCAAGGGGTCGTAGGTCGAGCTCACGTTCTGATAGTGTGCCATGATCTGCCACGTCAATTTGTCGGACACGCGGTGGCGCAGGCCGAGTCCGTAGTACTGCCGCGCGACTTCCCGCGAGGCGATGCCCTTGGCCGCTTCGGTCAGCGCATAGATGGCATAGAAGCGCACTTCATCTTTCGCGGAAACAGCTGGTTGTAGAAGGCGAAGCTCCCAGTCGTCGCCGTCGCGGTAGTGCATTTTGCCCGTAATCGTGCGGTTGTCGTGTCCACCGCGTCCTGTACGGCGCTCGACGTTGCGTTGTGGTAGAGCTGTACCATATCGATTTCTTATCTCCCGCATGGAGGTACTCGATTTCCCTGCGCGAAGATGTTGCCCGGCGATACATGCGCATTCGGCACTTCCTTCGAATAGTCGTAGCCGCCGCGCATGGCATAGCTGAACCTCCCCGTCAGACGGTCGCGCTCGCTGATGCGGTGCGTGACTTCGACGCTCGGGGATGAACTGCCAGCCCGCACCGAAATCGGTGAAGCGTGCGAGTCCCTTCGGGTACGGCAGCACGCTGATAAATCTTGCTCGCCCGTCGGCAGGTTGACCGAGGCCGTAATGGACGCTCGTCCGAGGCTTTTTCATCATGAATCGTAACACTGAGCTGCGTATCCGTCAAGCCTGAGACGCCGCTGTCAAATCCCGTATGGATTTGACGTAGCCCGCAGAGATGCCGTAGTCGAGCTTCGTCTTGCCCGCGTGCGTGCGCGAAAATACGAAAGCGGCAGATAGAGCTGATGCCCCGCCTCTCGCCGCGCCAGTGTAGTACTCGACACCCGTCTCCGCGCCCGCGCCTTCGCCGAAATAGGCGAGATCATGCTCGCTCTGGAGGAGCCGATGCTCGGCAGCCTTCTGCTCGTCCGCCGCCTGCAGCGCCCAGGCTTTCGCCTCCGCGTCGTACGTTTCCGCTTCCGCCTTGTTCTTGCGGCTCTCGGCGAGGTCGGCTTCGCTCGCTTGGGCTTCCTGCGTGTAGTCGGCGACGAGTTCGCGCGCTCGCGCTCCGCGTCCTCCGCTTGCTCGCGCAGAGCCGTCAGCGCATCGAGCTGCGCTCATCGCGTCGAGCGTCGCCTGCGCCGCATCGACCTCGGCGGAGACGGCCGCGAGCTTTGCGCCGGCCGCGTCCGGCGTCGTGCCGCGCTCGGCGGCAAGGGCTTCTTCGACCATGCGCTGCGCGTCGACGATGCGGTTCTGCTCGTAGCCGACTTCTGCAAGGATGCGTGCGACCACTTTCTCGCGATCGGGATTCTCCCGCCCGTCGTGTCTGACGCACGCGAGAGACTGTCCGCCTCGCGGTAGAGCGATTCCAGCGCCGTGCGCTGCGCCTCGACCTGGTACGTAGTCTGCCTCAGCGTTCTGCGCCGCGATCGCTTTCTTTCCGTTCGCAAGGCGCTCGCTTCTTCGGCCGACACGAGCGCCCTTTTGCGAACGGCGGCGAGATGCTCTTCTGCCGCGCGCAGGTTTTGGATGGCGAGCGCAAGGTTGGCGGCGGCGTCCCGCGTCGCTTCCTGCGCCTCGACGAGGTTGGCGCGCGCTTTTCCACGTCCGCCCGCGCTTCGGCGAGAGCCGCGAGAGCCGCGCGGTGGGATCGTATCTCGTCTCGGACGTTCATCGCGTGAGAAGTAGCCATGAGACATCGTGCAGGGCGTCGTGGCTCGCCGCCGACGCCGCGCCCGACGTCATGCCGAGCGCGAGCGTCAGGGTACAGGCCTCTTGAGGAGTGCGAGCATGCGGCGGCGTTTCATCTTCTGTAGTATGCTCATGCTTTTTCCATCCTTTCGAGATCGGGAAGCTCCTCCCGTAGAGCCAATATGCGATCTTTTGAAAATCCCCGCGTCGGCCCGATGAAGACGGGCTGTGCGCAGAACACATAGTAGTTGATGCCCTTGGCGAAGCGCATCAATGCCCAGATGCCGTAGGCGAGCGCAAGCGTCGTCGCGAGGAAGAAGCCGAAGCCGTAGCTCTTTTCCCCGAGATAGAGAGAGAAAAGACCCAGCGCGAGATTCCCGAGCGCCGCGATTGCGCGGATGCGCCAGACGCCGCTCTGGAAGTCGAAGTACTCAAGCATGATCATGAGAACTCTGCAGAGCGCCCGCGAAGAAGGCGGCGAAGAGCATGACGTTGAACATGTTGACCGAGTTGTAATCGAGTCCGGCAAACGACAGCACATAGTTGCCAAAGGCCAGAAAGACGAGCGTAAAGACGAACTGGAACTCGAACGCCTGACGCAGCTCGAACCACATGACGTAGAGCAGATCCTTTCGCGCGTCCTCGATCATCTGGAAGTTGCCGCCGTGCGTGATGGCGGTGAAAATACTGCGCGTAGCGCTCGTAGAAATGCGTCTCCACCTTGACGACGAACATCGTCGTGAGCGGCAGATGGAAAGGAGCGCGTAGAAGACGACGACGTCGTAGCGCGGCGCGTAGAGGAACGTGTCCCGATGAGCACGCCCCAAGGCCCCTGCCAGATGAGTATGTTCGGCAGGAAAAGCCCGAGCGTGTAGCCGAACGCGCCGATGAAGAGCCGCCCGTGCCGCCCGAGATAGGGCAGGAAGGCGAAGAGCATGCCGTCCTTCGGCAAGCCGAAGCGGCTCGTCACATAGAGGAAGAAGAAGAGGACGAGTGCGCCCATGCCGACGTCCATGGCAAAGACGCCGCCGCCGCAGGCGAAAGCCACGCCAGCTCCAAGAGGAGCGCCGCGAGCGCAACGCTTAAAAGAACGCCCGCAAGATAGCCGAGGATCAGGTACTTGAGCGCTTGACCGCCGTCAGATAGACGCTCGCCGTCCAGACGAGCAGCAGTTCCGAAAAGAAGATGTACGACAGAGTTTCAGCTCGAAGGCGAGCGCTTGTCCCAGAAGAAGAGCGCGAGGCGGCAGCGCCGAGCACGAGCGAGGATCGCGCTCATGCCGAAGAGCGACGGCGTCACATCGCGGTAGTGCTGCACGGTGATGCAGTCCGCGAGGTAGCGCGTCAGGACGATCGTGAAGCCGCACGAGAGCAGCTGGGAAAAACACGAAGGAATAGACGACGGCGCCAAGATAGACCGCCGATTCCGCCTGTGCCGTGCCGTGGAGCTGGAAGAGCGTCTGGATCAGCAGCACCATGCTCGTCAAAAGGGCGAACGGTCCCGTCGTGACGATGGCGGAATACGAGTACGCCTTGAGATGCCCCTGTCGCCGTGCGCGCCCGAAACAGACGCTTGAGTTCAAATCCGACGCCCGCCATGTGCCCCCTCCTTTTTGATGTCCTGATAAGCCCTGCGATACGACTCGATGAATTGTTCGTGCGTGTAGCGCGACTTCGTGCAGGGCAAAGCCGATGGCCGCCATCGAGCGGCGCAGCTCGTAGTCCTTCGCGAGCCGCACGATCTCGTGCGCCATCGCCTCGTAGTCGAGCGGCGCGACGACCGCGCCCGCCGTGCCGAGATCGTCGCCGCTGTCGCCGTAGATCAGCTCGCGGCAGCAACCGACGTCCGTCGTCACATAGGGCGGTGCGCCGAGAATCCTTCCAAGACAGCGAGCGGCTGCCCTTCGCTGATGCTCGACAGGACGAGGATGTCCATCTTCGGCAGTATTCCGCCACGGGAACGGAGCCGGTGAAGGTCACATCTTCAAGCCCGAGCATGCGCACCGTGCGATAGCAGACGGCGACGTAGTCAGGATCTTCTTCGAGTCCGCCCATGACGACGAGGTGCGCGTCGACGTGTCTGCGCTTGACGATGGCGAAGGCGCGAAGGAGCGTCAAGATGTCCTTGATGGGCACGACGCGCACGACCGCGCCGATCGTGATCGGCCCCTTGTGATCAAGAAGCTCGGGAACGGAAGAGAAGCGCTCCATGCGCACGCCGTTCGGCACGATCTCGATCTTTTTCCGGATCGCAGCCGAGGTCAGCGGCGATCTTGCCGTTGTGCTCGAAGAGCGTAGAGGCGGTCGGCGCTGTGCGAAAGGCGTGCGAGGTAGTAGAAGTAGCGAATCCACGCCCCTGAAGTCCGCTTCGCCCAGTCGCTCTTCAAGATTTCCGCCTCGCGCTCGCGTGAGTAGATGCCGTGCTCCGTGATCATGTACGGCTTCTGTATCGCGTCGCCGCCATGCCGCCAATGACGCCCGAGTAGCCCGTCGCGACGCTGTGGTAGACGTCCGCCTCGGGCAGCTTCTGCTGCAGCAAGTAGAAGAGCGGCAGGAGCATCGAGCGCATCGTCCAGAAAAAATCCGTGAACGGCAGATTTTCGTACTGCTCGCGATAGACGCGCACGATCACATCGAAGAAGTCGCTCGACATGAAGACGGCGAGCGGCGACTTCCAGCGCCCGTATGCGAAGACTTCCAACAGCCGCTTGAGCGGGATGTCGCGCTCACCGCGCACAAGCTCGTAGAGCGTCTGGCAATCGTCGTGCGTCAAGATGCCCTCAAGCATATCGGAAGCGCGCAGGGAGAGGATCTCGTCGAGAAACACCTCCTCGATGCCGACGCAGTTCGCGGGCAGCTTGAACTTGAACTTGCCGCGATCCTTCATCTCCGCGCCGATGGTGTAGACGACGAACTCATGCTCGGGAAGCCCCTCCATGAGCATCTGAATCCACGAGGACACGCCGCCTACGACGTAGGGATAAGAACCTTCCGCCAACAGACAGATGCGCATCACTTCTCTCTTTCCAATAGATGCAGGCTCGCGCTCGCTCGTGCGGACGAGGTAAACGCCGTCATCGGCAAACTCCGCCGTGCAGCCTTCCGTGCGCTCGATCTCCTTCGCCGTGCGCAGCAGCGCAGCTCGCCGCCCGTGCCCCACGAATAAAGCTCCAGACGATCATCTGTCCGGCGCACGCGGTAATCCATATCGAAGTAATCCGAAAAGAGCGGCAGGCTGTCCGAAATCGTTTCCGCCGTCAGCCACGGATAGCGCACGCGGATCTTGTGCATGAAGCTCTGCAGCCCTCCGACATGCCCCTGCCACGTCATGTCTGCGCCTCCTCGTAGAACAATTCGTCCGGGATGGATGAAATGCGAGAACACGCCGATATAGTTCAGCGCACTGATTTCCTGCCAGAGCATGAGCCCGTCATCCTCATGACCCGAGCTGATGCGCGGCAGTTCAAAGACGCCGTCCTTGCGCTCAAAATCCTGATAGTAGGCGCGCTCATTCGCCGGCCCGTCGAACAGAGAGCCGAAGGCGATGACCTCGGGAACGACCTTGCGGATCGCGGCTTTCCCTCGGGACCTGCATGATGTTCGACGGCGGCACATAGAAGCGAAAGTCGTAGTCGGGATAGACGGACTTGACGTAGTTCCTCAGCTCGCGCAGTGCCTCCTCCATATCCGCCTGACTTTCCCACGGCACATAGTTGAGCCGCGGCTGTCCGTAGCCCGCAGGGGCAAGCGGCTGATGGTTGTAGCCGTGCAGGCCGAGCTCGCCGCCCATGTTCAAAAGTTCGCGCCGTAGATGATCAGTCCCGTCACGCGCCGCGCGTCCGCCAAGCGGCCGGAAACGGCCTCTGACCCTGTGCGCCGTACGTCTCGATGATGGCGCCCGTATAGCGGATGTCCTCCTCCTGTGCCAGACGGCGGATGAACGGCCACCAGATCTTGCGGTAAAGGTCTCCGTATCTACGCCGAGTTCGTCGTAGATGCGCGAGAAATCCTTCGGGCATCGGGGGCGGGAAAATCGTCGAGGACGAAGATCTTCACGCCGACGACGGGATAGATCGCATCCTCGCCGCAGTGCGCCGCCATCGCCGTGAAGATGCCGAGGTTCGTCTTGTCGTCACGCTCAACGCCGTTGTAGGCATAAATGTGCCCCGTCCCCAGTGATTTTTTCCCAGAGAAGCGGCGCCGTCGGCGCTCTCGATCTGCACGGCAGCGTCCTCGGTCAGATCGACCCGGTTGACTTGCGTCGTAAACGCCGAATTTTCGCCGAAAGCGGAAATCCTTGCCGCCGACGAGGAAGTTCGTCCGAGATGGATGCCGTGCACATCGGCGGTCTCGCCTACGGATGCGATGCCGAAATCCTGCAGGACGGCGGCCGGCAAAAGGATTTTCGGGCGTCTGCTCGATCTTTGCAGAGCGAGCAGCGTGCCGCCCGAGCGCACATAGTCCAAGAGCGCGGGCAGCATCTTCACCGCGTCCAAGCGCCCCGTCGCCAGAGCGACGCCTGATATGCGCCGTCAAGGGGCGCGTATCGTGAGACAGTGCGGCTCTCGTAGTCCTTGCGCTTTTCCGTGAGGATCTTTTCCATATTGTGCCGCGCATACATGCTGAGGGACATCGGCGGGATCGTAGACGATGAGAACTTCTCGCGCGCAGCCCTTCCCTCTTCGGGCGGCATCGGCCGCAGGACGCGATCCTGCAAGCGTGCGGTTTCCCCGAGCATCGAGATGAAGAAGCCGTCGAAACGGCTGTGCTGGAAGAAAGCAGCCCAGAAGAGCGATGAAGAGCAGAGGCATAGACTTCGCTTATTCACGCGCCGCACCTCTTCCAGTAGCGGATCGCCTGCATCGCTTCGTTCGTCAGGCGCGTTGGCAGTCGTTTGAGCGACTCGATCGTTTCCTCCATCGCCTCGCGCTCATGCGCCGCCTGCTGTATTTGAAGCGTCAGGAGAAGCGGCAGCTCCGCCTCGGGGAGGCTTGCGCGAAATGCGGCGCAGGCTTCGCCGCCTCCTTCAGGCGCTTTGCGCGGATCAATGCACGGATGCGCTCGGCGTGATAGGCGGGATGGTCGGGATGGCGCTCCGAGAGGAGGCGCAGCATCTCCATGTAGCGCATGCGCTGCTGCTCGCGCGTCACGGAGTCGCCGTAGCGGCGCAGCAGAAACTCGCGCACCTTTTTCCACCTACTTGTCGAGCAGCGCATCGTCATCCGCGCCGCGCTTGATCGCCTCTTCGAGCGCATGATCTCCTCGCCGAGCTGCTCCATGTGCGCCGTCATCATCGACACGGCGTAGTAGGCGATCTCGCGGTCGCTGTCGTGCACGGCCTCGTTGAGGATCGCCTGGCGCTCCACGACGTCCTGCTTGATGGCGTCAGTGAAGAACTTGCGCTTGAGTTTCGGATCGTCCATCAAGAACACGTCGCGCAGCGCACGATGTCTGCATGTACGCATGATCGCCGAAGGACATGCTGAGTCTCCTCCTCTTCCTCCGACCCCGTGCGCTTCGCGAGCCCGGAGCGCATGACCGAAAAGCTCGTAAAGGAGCAGCAGAAGAAGCCCGAGTCCGGGCAGAGCGGCGGCAAAGACGCCCTTGGCCGCCGCTGAGATCCGACCTCGGCGCTTTCCTTCGATCGCCATATAGACGGCGACCAACATGAAGTATACGAGAAGCAGGAGTCCTGTTCTGCAAACAAATCGCTGATCATAGCGAAAGGCTCTCCCCGTTTCAATTCCCGCCTTTTCCAAGCGGTTACGCACCATGTCGAGCGTCTTGCCCGCGACGTCGGGCAGAAGGAGGGACGACGCCGTCCGTCGTCGCGCCGATGAAGTCTTCGGCGCGAATGCTGTTCGCAATCTTGTGATCGATCTCTCGGTAGTTCTCGTCCCTGACGTTGACGGGCAGCAGCGCGACGGGATAGTCCGCCTGCATGCGGCGGCGTCGCGAAACTCCTCGATGACCTTTTGGAACTCCTCGATGCGCAGGATGCGCGTCTCGTCGATGAATTTGCGCCCTGCCGTCTCCTGCTCCCACGCGTAGGCGCGTCCGAGCGAGCTGGATACGAGGCGCGCGGTAATGGAGAGGAGGTTCTGCTCATAGAGACTCCACTGCTCGAAGTCCCGGATGATAGATCTGCAGGGACGGCGATCACTTGCCCTTCGTAGGAAATCGGCGCGGCGAGATCGGGCAGCCCTTGATGAGATCGCGGTTGACGAAGATCTTCTTCTCCCGGAGCATTTCCTGCAGATACGGATAATCGTCAACGCGCAAAGAGCGCGGCATCTCACCCGTCCGGCTTCGAGGCGCACCTTCTGTCGCAGGGTAGTAGCCGCCCTCGCCGACGACGTAGACGACGACATCCTCGACGTCGAGGATGTCCGCCGTGACCGAGGTCGCCTGTGTGAAGAGGTTCTCCGTCTCGACGGAATCGAGGCGCGAGATGATGCGGTAAAGGCGGCCGATGCTGTCGTCCGAGTTCACGATCTGGCGATAGAGGCGATCTTTCACGGCGAGGTTTTCCCTGAAGAGCTTTCCAAAAAGGAATAGCGATTCTTCAGACGGCGCTTGATGCGCGTGTCGGCGAGCTGCTGATAGCTCGCGCGATCGGCGAAGTAGCCCGTCAGCACTGCGACGAAGAAGTACGAAACGAAGTGCAGGAACTCGCGCGGATTGTAGAGCATCGCCACGAGGTCGCCGCCCTGCGCCCAAAAGGCTGTGCACGAGCAGCGCAAGCGAGAGCACCGCCGCGATCAGCGCCTGCTGCTTGCCGTAGAGAAGTCCCATGCAGCCAATGTAGAGGAAGGCGAAGTCGAACGCCGTCATGGCGTTCACCGTCGTGCCGCCCCTGCAAAGCGCCTACGCCCGCCGTCAAAGCGCGCCCGCGAGGTTCTCCGCGTGGGGATGAAGCGCTGCTGGAGGCGTGCGAGACGCGCGCGCCGCGACATCGCGCGGACGTCCGCGACGCGCGTATCGTGCATCGCGCACATCGCCTCCCACGTCTCCTCGAAGCCCCTGCGCGAGAGGACGCACGGGACGCCAGCCGAGTTCCTTTTCTGCGATTGCGCTTTTCAAGATAGCGCGTCCCTGCGTTTCGCGCGGAAGTGCCGCCTCCTCCGTGCGCGGGAAGAACTCGCGGCAGATCGCATAAAAGCTCCTCCATCGTCGTTGCCGCAGGTGCGCCGATGTGCAGATGTGCGCCGTCGAAGTCGCGTGCCGCCGCCTGATAGATCGCATAGACTGCGTCACGCGCATCGAGAAAGCCGCAGGGAGATGGCGGCCGGCTCAGTGTAGCGCGGCAGCGGACGATTCATCAGAGCCGCGCCGAAGAGGTGCCTGATGAAGCCGTCGTCTGAAGTCTGTCCCGGCGCATAAAGCTCAGAAAGGCGCACGATGGACAGAGAAGTCCCTGCGCACGCCAGAGAGCCCCATGGCTCCAAACGCGCGAGCAGCGCCCCCGTTTCGCCCTGCGGCTGGGCCTGCGTCTTCCGCGGCTCTGTCTGCGGCGCAAACACCTCGTCACCCGAGAGCAGGAACACGCGCCGTACCTTCGAGGCGCGGGCAAAGCGCAACATGGCATCGAGGCGGCGCACTCCCAGCACGGGATCGCACTCCAAACGATAGATGAGGAGATCGAGATTCTCACGGCAAAGACCATGCCCGCCTCAGCGCTCTCCAGGCGCAGTCATACGTCTTCATGCCTGCGGGCGGGCGCTCCTCCACGCTCGCAGAAAGGCGCGAGACGTCCCACGCCTCCTTGCGAAAACACGCGGCAAGCAGCTGCTCCAAGAAGCGCGGCAGCCCCGCAAACATCACTTTTTCGTCCATGTACTCATATTCTTGTCTCAGGCTCCATTCGCTTGACCTTTATTCCCATCCGACGCAACAGGCAGTGTATCGTTTAGCAAAGGACTTTCTGTCTATCAACAAGACGGTGAATATGGCAAATTCTGTATTTATACGCCTAAAATTACTTGCTTTACTAGTATATATGACTCATTATTTTATGGAAAGTCTTTATCCACATGTTCTGTAAATCTTATAGAATTCTTTCCTTTAAGGACAAAGGGCTCACATAGAGCCGATACCCTTCGAGGCTTGACTTCTCGGAGTTTTACAGTATACTGAAAGCAACGATATAAAAGCACAGATATATTTAAGGCGATTGCCGCTGCGTGGAAAGGATGGGATGGTATGCGCCTCTGTCGTTTGCGCAAAGGTCTTTCTTGCTTTTCGGACTTGCCGTATTCTTGTCGGCGGGCACGGCCTTGGCCGCGCCGATCCTCTCGGAAAACTCCCATGGGCACGACGTCCTCAAGCTGCAAAAGGAACTGAAGCGCACAGGCTACCTCAGCGACGAGCCGGACGGCATCTTCGGCAGCCGCACGAAGAGCGCGGTTCTTGCGTTCCAGCGCGCCCAGAGCCCTCAAGGAAACGGGCGTTGTCGATCGCGAGACATGGAGCCGCCTGCAGGAGCAGCCTGCACGAGACGCTTCTCCCGCTCCTCTCCCGCCCGCCGCAAAGCCTGCGCAGGGCGGCTCGATCGCCTTTCCCGCTGTGAAGCCAGTCGATGATACAGCGGCGGAAGCGCCGGGCAAAAGAACGTACCCGCACTCGAACCGCGCATAAAAAGCGCCCGGAGAGCGCTCCGTTCCCTGCAGCGAGCCAAGGTGGCGGCCGTCATAGCAACGGCGAAGAAGTACATCGGCACGCCGTACAAATTCGGCGGCACACGCCGAAGGCGTTCGACTGTTCGGGCTATCTGCGGTATGTCTTCAAGGAGAACGGCATGACGCTGCCGCGCACGGCGGACGAGCAGTTCAAGCTCAGGAAGAGTGCGAAGACGGCGGAGCTTGAAGAGGGCGACCTCGTCTTCTTCGAGACGCTATGAAAAGGGCGCGTCGCACTGCGGCATCTACCTCGGCGGCGGCAAGTTCATCCACGCCTCGACGAGCAAAGGCGTGCGCATCGACGAACTTTCGAGCGACTACTGGAATGCGCATTATTACGGCGGCAAGCATATTGTACGGTGAAGGGTATCGTGCAGTTCAATAGAGGCGCTTTTGCGCATGAAAAAGGGCTGTGCGCACGATTTGTGCGACAGCCCCTCTTGAGGTAATGTGTAAGCATCTTTTTCCAAACAGCGGACGTTTGTGCGCGTATTTACAGCAGATGATGCGCCTTTTGCCAGCTGCTCGATCTTCTTGATTGACCATTGAGATATATCGGCGATGCTTGTGAGATCGTATCCTTTCTTCAGCATGGAAAGGATCATGCCAGATTCTCCTGCTCAATGCCCCTGCTCAATGCCCTGCACGATGCCGCGCTCGAAGATGCCTTCGCTCAAATTGCACATGGTGTTCATCTCCCTTTCCATATCGCTTGAAACATCAAGATCGAATTCAGATTCGAGAATCTTCTTCTTTTCTGCCGCAGACTTTGCTGTATCGCGAAATAAGAGCTTCAGAAAGCGGACGAGATCATTGCCCGAGTCATCCGCACCGAGGTAAATCATGATGATGTTCAGCAGATCATAATCGCTTTTTCTGCTTTCGTGCGATGCGAAAGTGACGCTCCTGCATATCGTAGAAGTTGATGGCGCTCTTGTCATCAGGCGCATCCATACAGATCCAGACGGAATAAACCTTCTTGATGTCATTATAGTTTGATTTTGCAAACTCTGTTTCCTTCTGGGAGGAAATCAAGCGGCGAGGCATAGTATATGGCTCGCCGCAGCAGCGTAACCGAGACGGCTGTGCGACTGCGTTTTCTGAGCTCAATGTTGACGATCAAGGTGATACGCGCACCTGTCTGAGGCACTTTCGCACGGAACAGGATGTCGAAACGAATCCATCCTTCCGTGGACTGGCGCTTCCGTATTGTCTCCGCGAATCTCCTTCGGAATCCGCCTTGCAGCGTTCGTCTTGTCCATATCGACGGGGATGACGCCGATTTCCGGCTCGCCCTCGATGCATCGACCAACGATGGTTGCGAGATCGATTTGACGAAATTCAGGAACGACGCCGCTGAGGATTGCGCCACGACATCTTTTGCGCGAGCAAACGCTGGCAGTGCTGATCGTAGGCAGGGTTCGCATAGCCGAGCAGCAGATCCTCCGGCGTGATGTTCGATGACGTCATGGCAGGCGGCCTCCTTTTTCTCTTTACATCATACCATGATTTGAGAAGCTTCGCCAGAAATTCTTCCCTTGTGCATCAGGGATAGACCGGGTTGATGAAGAAGGCGCTTTTGCGCACGAAAAGGGCTGTTGCATCGATTCGCGACAGCCCCTTCAGCTGGGGAGACGTCATTGCGTTTTCTGCGTCTCGGCGCCGGGGGTGGGTGCAGCAGAGGGCGTTGCCGCGGGCGATGCGCCCGAAGACTTCGCCTCCGTACGCGTGCGCGAATCGTCTGCGTCCTGTGCCGCGCCTTTCTTCTCTGTTGACGAAGCGGACGACGAGCGATCCCTGCCGCCCTTCTTCGACTCCTTCTCGTCCGCGTCCTCGCGGCTTGTCGAACTCTTCGAGGAGCTTTCGCTTCTGCCCGAACTTTCGCGCTTGGGACGGCCGATGGAGGTGTCGCTTGCAGGCACTTCGGTCGCGCCCTGCGGGATCGAGCTTTTCGTACTCGTGGCCTCACGTTCCATGGCGGCGCGCATCGAGGCGTTGACATCGATGTCGAGTGTGTTGGCGACCGTCTGGCGAAGCTTCATGATGTCGGGAATCCAATAGCTGATCCCCGAGATGTAGAGCGGACGCCCCGGCACCATGTCGGTCTTGAGGCCATTCTTCTGCGCCTCCTTCAGAGTGCCCGCGAACTCAAGCATTTGGCGGAAGGAGAGTCGGTTTCGATGGAATCCGCGACCTCCTTGATGACGGAGGGCAGGCGCGTGATGATGGCGGGCGACGTGAGCTTTTCCGCGACCGCTTTCGTGAACTTTCTGCTGGCGCTCGATGCGCCCGATGTCGCCCTCCTCGTCGCGGTAGCGCACATAGGTCACAGCCGTCTTGCCGTCCATGTGCTGCATGCCGGGCTTGAGGTCGATGAGGAGCCGCCGTCGTCGTCCCACGGATCTTCGTAGTACATGCGCTTCTCCACGTTGATGTCGATGCCGCCCAAGGCGTCGATGATGCGTTGGAAGGATGCGTGTTGATGATGATGTAGTGGTCGATGCGCACGCCCAAGAGGTCTTCGACCGTGCTCTCGCTGAGCTTATGTCCGCCGTAGGCGTAAGCGGCGTTGATCTTGTCGTAGCCATGCCCCTTGATCTTCACGCGCGTGTCGCGCGGCACGGAGAGCGCTGCCTTGTTCTTCTTCGGATCGATCATCGTGACCATCAGGTGTCGGAGCGGCCGACGTCGTCTCTCTCTGGTCGACGCCCATGATCATGATGGTCGACTTGTCCTTGCGGTCAGGGAATGCTCCTCGTCCGCTTTTGGCTTCTCCTTGTCCAGAGGCTCGTCGAAGCGAGAGCGCACCCGCCGCAGCGGCGGCAAAAAGAGGGAATACGACGGCGACATAAGGCCAGATGCGCCGCTTTTTTTCGGCACGGCAGGGAGGCGGAGAATTTTTCTGCAAGATCATACCTTCTTTTTCAGCATTTTTTCATATCAGTTCCAGCAGGCGGCGTCCGCTTTTTACAAAGCGGACGTCCGTACAGGCGCCGAGCGAAAGGAACGCGGACGCATGGGCGATTCCTCGCCCGCAAGGTGCTTTCTCCTATTATAAAAGGTCTTGTTTCTTTACGCAAATGATATTTTTCCATTTTGGGCGGAATTAGGAGGATTTCACGAAAAAGGAGGGCGACACCCGCGCATGAGCATGTGAACGTGAAGCAGAGGATTTTTGGTTATTATTTCCTCTCGAAGTCGCTCTTTCCTATTGTAAAATCATCTAATTTATATTATCATAAAAGCGTGACGATTCCAGAGTGCTATGCGTCAATAGCCTTTGGTTATGGAACGGGTGCTCCATGCCGTTCTTCGAAAGAGCGCTGATAAATCCAGTACATCTTATCAGTGCTTCCCAAACAGCAATGGAGGTGTTAGTAAATGAGTACGAAACAAAAAGCCAAAGCGACAAGATTCACGAGGCCGAACTGGCGTTTTGACCGGAAAAAGGCGTACCTTCGGCATGATCTGCGGGCCGATCTGCGCCATTCTCGTCATGATCACGCCGATTCCCGACTTGCCGCTTCCGGCGCACAAGCTCTGGCGATCATGACGCTGATCGCTCTTTGGTGGATCACGGAACCGATCCCCATCCCGGTGACGTCGCTCCTCGGGCCGACGCTCGCCGTCATCTGCGGTCGTGGGGCGAAGGACGCCTATGCGGCATTCGCGAACCCCATGATCTTCCTCTTCATGGGCGGCTTCATCATCGCCAAGGGCATGATGATGCACGGACTCGACCGAGAAATTCGCCTTTCGCGCTCCTGTCGATGTCCTGGGTCGGATCGAACCCCGAGGCGCATCTTCCTCGCCGTCGGTCTCGCCTGCGCACTGTGCTCGGGCTGGGTCAGCAACACGGCGACGGCGGCCATGATGTTCCCGATCGCGCTCGGTCTTCTGGAAGCGATCAAGGAAATGTTCGCTGCGAACGGCAAGACGATCGAGCTGCACGAGTACAAGTACGCCACGGGCCTCATGCTCATGACGGCGTATGCGTGCTCCATCGGCGGCGTCCTGACCCCGATCGGTACGCCCCCGAACATCATCATGCTCGGCTTCCTCGACCAGATGGCTGGCATCCCATCTCCTTCTTTGAATGGATGATCTGGGGCTTCGTCGCCATGGTCGTCTACTTCATCATCGCATACCTGATTCTCGTCACATGTTCCCCGCCGACGTCAAGCGCATCGACGGTGCAGAGGCGTTCATCGCCGAGAAGCGCCGCGCTCGGCGGCTGGACGCGCGCGCAGAAGAAATACGCTCGTCGGCTTTGCGTCGCCGTCATCCTCTGGGTCACGCCGGGCATCCTGAACATCGCCCTCGGCCCCTGATTCGCCGATCCTCAAGATGTACAGCAAGCTCTTCCCTGAAGCGATCGCCGCGATGGCGGGTGCTCTCCTGCTCTTCTTCCTGCCCGTCAACTGGAAGGAGCGCGAGTTCACGCTGAACTGGAAGGACGCAGCCGCCGGCATCGAGTGGGGCACGCTGATCCTCTTCGGCGGCGGTCTCGCGATGGGTGGCATGATGTACAAGACGGGGCTTTCGACGTGGGTCGGCGATTGCATCGTCGGCTGGATGCGGCGAGCCGTCGCTCTTCATGATGGTCGCGATCTTCTCCGTCATGGCGCTTCTCCTGTCGGAGCTTTCGTCGCACACGGCGGCGACAGAACATGATCGGCCCCTTGGGCGTTACGGCCGCTACTGGCGGCGGGCTTCAGCCCGATTCCCGTCGCGGTCGGCATCGCGCTCTCCTCGTCGCTCGGCTTCATGCTGCCGGTATCGACGCCGCCGAACGCCATCGTCTACGCGTCGGGCTATGTGCCCATCACGAAGATGATCAAGACGGGCGTCTACATCGACTTCATCGGCATCTTCTGCGTGACGATCCCGATCGTGCTCTACCTCGTCGAGTTCATCGTTGGTGCGCGCTGAAGGCGGGACTTTGCCGCTGCAGCAAGCCTGTGGTTGACATAAGTTCAGCCTGATGTAATGCAAAAAGAGCCGCTGCACGAGTCCGAGACTTCCTGCAGCGGCTCTTTCCTTTGAGTTGGGAGGCAATATGGCAAAAGAAATCGAGCGCAAGTTTCTCGTCAAGCGAGAGCTTTGGCAGCCGAAGGGCGAAGGAATCAAGATCGCGCAGGGCTACCTCGCAGCGGATAAAGCGCGCTGTGCGCGTGCGCACGGCGGGAGGCCACGCCTACTCTGACCGTCAAGGGCGACCGAAGGCGTCGAACGGCTGGAATTCGAGTACGAGATCCCAACGGAAGACGCACGCGCCATGCTCGCCCTCTGCGAGCGTCCATGGATGAAAAAGCGCCGCTACTGCGAGCAATGCGGTGCGCATACATGGGAAATCGACTGCTTTCGAGGGCGAGAACGAAGGTCCCCGTCGTAGCCGAGATTGAGCTCTACGGCGGACGAGATATTCGAAAGGCCGCTGTGGCTCGTGAAGAGGTGTCAACAGACAGCCGCCACCTGAACGCAAGCCTCATGCGCCTTCCGTTCTCGCGCTGGCGGAATTGAGGATGTCAATCCTCGTGGCGCGACAGTGGAAATGAAGATATTCGACTTGCGCAGTGCATGGAATCATGCTATACTATGAGTGGCAAACGAGAATACTCAAAGCACGAAGCACCTGCCAGCTCCTTGGGGTGCTCATTCCCATGTCGCAGGCAGGGATCAGCGCTAGGCTCGTTGCGTCGTCCTCATCGAGCCGTTTGCAGATGTGGTTGGCAACCACACCAGCCAAGATGGAGAGAATAAACGTCAGAATACTCATCAAGCACACCCTCTTTATTGCCGTAGGGCGGCAGCGCATACAGTATAGCATAACTGAGCAAATGGCGTTATGGCGAAACGCAGTCTCCAGCATTTTTCTTTTGCAAGATGTTGAATTGACAGCGAAGCGATTAAAATGCTATGATAGACGAGGAAAAATCGGCGTGCGGCGAAGGTTCGGCACGCTTTTTGATGACAGGAGGAATCGCATCCATGATAGAACGCTATACGAATCCTGAAATGGGCAATATCTGGACGCTGCAGCATGAGTTTGAGACCATGCTCGAAGTCGAGATCGCGGCCTGCGAGGCCATGGCGGAGCTGGGAGATCCCGCAGGAGGCCGCGGCGAACATCCGCGCCAAGGCGAAGTTCGACCTGCCGCGCGTCAAGGGAGATCGAGAAGGTCACGAACCACGACATCATCGCCTTCCTCACGAACGTCGCCGAGTATGTCGGCGAGGACTCGAAAATACATCCACAGGGACTGACGTCGAGCGATGTCAGCGACACGGCACTCGGCATCATGATGAAGAAGTCCGCCGACATCATCATCGACGACCCTCAAAGAAGCTCCTCGAAGTACTGCGCCGCCGCGCCGTCGAGTTCAAGCACACGCCGTGCATCGGCAGGACGCACGGCATCCATGCAGAACCGATGACCTTCGGCTTGAAGCTGCTCCTGTGGAGCGCCGAGGTCGAGCGCGACATCGAACGCGTCGAGCACGCGAAGAAGATCGTCGCCGTCGGCAGCTCTCGGGCGCCGTCGGCACCTATTCAAACATCGATCCCGCGCATCGAGGAGATCACGTGCAAAAAGCTCGGCATCACGCCCGTGCGCCTCGCGACGCAGGTCATTCAGCGCGACCGTCATGCCGAGTACATGACGACGCTCGCCATCGTCGCAAGCTCGCTCGAAAAGTTCGCGACGGAAGTCCGCAACCTGCAGCGCACGGACATCCGCGAGGCGGAGGAATACTTCGCCCCGGCCAGAAAGGGTTCGTCCGCCATGCCGCACAAGCGCAATCCCATCACCCTGCGAGCGCATCTCGGGCATGGCGCGCCTCGTGCGCGGCAATGCGATTGCAGCGCTCGAAGACATCACGCTCTGGCATGAGCGCGACATCTCGCATTCGTCTGTCGAGCGCGTCATCCTGCCCGACAGCACGATCAACGTCGACTACTGCACGAAGAAGTTCACGAACATCATCGACAAGCTGCTCGTCTATCCCGAGGCCATGCTCGCCGATATGGAAAAAGACGGGCGGTCTCATCTACAGCCAGCGCCTCATGCTCGCCATCGTCGACAAGGGCGTTCTCCGTGAAGATGCCTACAAGTGGGTGCAGCGGAATGCCATGAAGCGCTGGATGGAAGGCGAAGACTTCCGCACGAATGTCGAGAAGGACGAGGACATCTTGAAGTATCTGACGAAGGAAGAAATCGACAACTGCTTCGATTATCAATACTTCCTGCGCCACATCGACAAGATCTTCGAGCGCTTCGGACTCTGAGCCGAAGGCGTTTTTACGGCTTCAGCGCACACATCGGAAGCTGAAACCTCGTATAGAGAAGGAGAATCGCTATGTCAGCAGTAGTAGTTACAGGCACGCAATGGGGCGATGAGGGCAAGGAAAGATCGTCGACTCACCTCGCCGAGAAGGCCGATACGGTCGTGCGCTATCAGGGCGGCAGCAATGCCGGACACACCGTCAGCGTCAAGGGCGAGGAGTTCAAGCTGCGCCTCCCTGCCCTCGGGCATCCTTTACCACGGCAAGACGAACGTCGTCGGTAACGGCGTCATCTTCGATCCCGAAGTCGCGCTCGAAGAGATGAACGCAGATGCAGAAACGCGGCATCGACACTTCGGGCATCCGCATCTCGAACCGCGCGCACGTCGTCCTGCCCGTATCACCGCATCATGGACGGACTCGCCGAGGAAGCGCGCGGCGAGGGAAGATCGGCACGACGAAAGCGCGGCATCGGCCCCGTGCACCATGGACAAGATGAACCGCATCGGCATCCGCGTCTGCGACTCTCGTCGAGCCGGAGGAGTTCAAGAAGCGCCTGAAGGAAAACCTCGCGGTCAAGAACGAGGAACTGGAAAAGATCTACGGTCATGCGCCGCTCTCCTACGAGCATATCCTCGAAGAATACGAAGCTTATGCAGATCTCCTGAAAGCCCCTATGTCTGCGACACCATCGCTCTTTTGAATGAAGAGCTTGATGCGGGCAAGAAGGTGCTCTTCGAGGGTGCGCAGGCGACGATGCTCGACATCGACTACGGCACATACCCTTACGTCACGGCCTCGCACCCCGTATCAGGGCGGCGTGGCGTCGGCGCGGGCGTCGCGCCAGGGCGCATCGACAAGGTCGTCGGCGTCGTCAAGGCATACTGCACGCGCGTCGGCGAAGGCCCATTCCCGACCGAGCAGATCAACGACATCGGCAACAAGATCCGTGAAGCCGGCCATGAGTTCGGCACCGTCACGGGCAGGCCGCGCCGCACGGGCTGGCTCGATGCCCGCGTCGTGCGCTATGCGGGTCAGCTCTCGGGTCTCGACTACATGGCGATCACGCGCCTCGACATCCTCGACGGCTTTGACGAGATCAAGATGTGCACGGGCTACAAGCTCGACGGCAAGCTGCTGAACGAGATCCCCGCGAGCCTCAACGTCCTCGCGCGGGTCGAGCCTGTCTACGAGACGTTCGAAGGCTGGAAGGAAGACATCTCGGGCTGCCGTGACTACGAGAAGCTGCCCGAAAAAGGCGAGGAAATACTCGAACGCCTCTCCGCCGTCACAGGCGTCGCCATCGGCATCGTCTCCGTCGGCCCGAACCGCGATCAGACAATCATCTGCGCGAACGATATTTTTCTGATGCAAAGAGGCTGCACCTGCGTCAGAGTCTGACGCAGGTGCTTTTTCATCGGCTTTACATACGCCGTGCGCCATCTCTCATGCAAAAGGTGGACTATGAGCATACTTCCCTGCGTCACACATAGTCTCGCAGACAGGAGATTCGATGCAGAGAAGGGGGGCGCAGCTAGTTTCTGAGCGGATTGCAATTTCGCTTGACCTCCTGATATTTTTCATGATAAGATACCAACGTAAATGAAAAATATTATTAAATATGAAAATAACTATAGGGAAGTTCGTGTTACGACTTCCTTTTCTTTTCTACTAATGAGAATAATAATATATATAAATGAGGTGAATTAATGGAAGCATCGGAAAAAAATCCTTCCGGCAGAAGTGCATCCGCGCGCGCGAAAGAGGCGAATCGCCCTCGCCCTCGGTCTTGTCGCGCTCGCCCTCGCGCTCATCGTCAGCGCTTCGGCGGGTGCAGTGCACATCGCGCCCGAGGCCATCGTGCCGACGCTCATGGGAAACGGCACGCCCGAGGACTATCGCATCCTCTACCACATCCGTCTGCCGCGCATCATCACGGGCGCTTTGACGGGCGTGAACCTCGCGCTCGCCGGCTGCATCCTGCAGGGCATATTGAAGAATCCGCTCGCCGATCCCGGCATCATCGGCGTATCGGCGGGCGCGGGACTGACCGCCATGTGCATCATGATCCTCTTCCCCGCAGAGGTCAAGTTCGTGCCGCTCGGCGCTTTCGTCGGCGCGATGATCGCCGTCGCGCTCGTCTTTGCGCTGTCGTGGGACAACGGCGTGCATCCGATGCGCATGGTGCTCGCGGGCGTCGCCATCGCGGCGTTCTTCGGCGGGGCGATGACGGCTCTGATGGTCTTCTACTCCGACCGCGTGCAGGGCACGGTGAACTGGATGGCGGGCGGCTTCGCGGGGCGCAGCTGGAGCCATGTGGAAATGGTTCTGCCCTACACGCTCGTCGGCATCGCGGGCACGCTCCTCGGCAGCCGCTGGCTCAACGCCCTGCAGCTCGGCGAGGAGACGGCGCGAAAGCCTTGCGTCCATGTGCGCGTGCGCGGCTCGTGCTGCTCGTGCTCGCCGCCCTGCTCGCCGCCTCCGCCGTGAGCGCGGCGGGCATGCTCGGCTTCGTCGGACTCGTCGTGCCGCACATGGTGCGCCTTCTGACGGGATCAGTTTCGACTACCTGCCGCCCGCCGCCGCCATCTGGGGGCGCTGTTCTTGTGGCGGGCGCCGATGCGGCGGCACGCATGGCATTCGCCCCTGTCGAGATTCCCGTCGGCGTGTTCATGTCGTTCTTGGGTGCGCCGTTCTTCCTCTATCTGCTCAAGAAGGGCCTTCGAAGGGAGTGAGACGATGGCAGAAATCTTGAAGGCATGCGGCCTTTCGCTCGGCTACGGCAAGGCGGAGATCGTCCATGAAGTCACGGCTTCCATACACCGCGCGGAAATCGCCGCGATCATCGAGCCGAACGGCTCGGGCAAGTCGACGCTTCTGAAGGCGCTCGCGCGCCTCTTGGAGCCGCGTGCGGGGCGCGTCGAGTTCATGGGCGAGGATTTGTGGCAAAAGACGGAGCGCGAGGTCGCACAGAAGGTCGCATTTCTGCCGCAGAGCGCCGAGCCGCCCGGCGACATCACCGTCATGGAGCTTGTGCGCATGGGACGCCTGCCGCATCGGAAGTTCTGGGATTCCTTTTCCAAGGAGGACGGCGAGGCATGTCGCGAAGTCCCTGGCGCGAACGGGAATGGAGAAGTTCGCTCAGCGGCCGATCCTCGCGCTCTCAGGGCGGCGAGCGCCAGCGTGCGCGGCTCGCCATGGCGCTCGCACAGCAGCCCGAGTGCTGCTCCTCGACGAGCCGACGACGTATCTCGACATTCGTCACCAACTGGCGCTCATGGAGCTTGTGGAAAAACTCCATGCGTCCCTGGGGCTGACCGTCGTCATGGTGCTGCACGATCTCAATCAAGCCGTGCGCTACAGCCACCACATCATCGCCATCCACGACGGGCAGGTGCTCGCCGACGGTGCGCCGAGGCGGTCTTCACCGAAAGCCCTCGTGCGCGAACTCTACGGCGTCAGAGCGTCGTCCGCGACGTGACGATTGCGGGACAGGCGCACGAAGCTCTGTCTGCCCGAGCGCGTCGCCGATGGAGCGAAAAGCTGTATGAGCACAAAGGACACGGCAATCGCTCATCGCCGGCGTCTCATGCAGCCGCAAGGGCAAAAATCCTCGAAGACGTGACGCTCGACGTGGAAAGCGGCACGGTCATGGAACTTCTGGGGCCGAACGGCGCGGGCAAAGACGACGCTCATCCGCCTCGTCGCGGGACTGGCAAGGCCCGATGCGGGCACGATCCATGATGCGGCGAGGATGCGGCGAAGCGCAGCGTGCGCTCGCCGTCTCATCGGCCTCGTGCCGCAGGAGAATACGCTGGAGAGCGAGGCTGACTGTCGGAGAGAGCTTGCTCGCCTACGCACGGCTCTATGGTATCAACGATGCCAAAGAAATGGTTCATCAGACAGCGGAACGGTATCACCTCTCGGACTTTCTTGATAAGCGTCCCGAAGAAATCTCGGGCGGCATGAAGCGACGCGCCGTCATCGCGCGTGCGGCGATGACCGATCCTGCCGTGCTGCTCCTCGATGAGCCGAGCGCGGGACTCGATCCCGATCTCAGGCAGGGAGGTTTGGGCGCTCATACGCAAGCTGCGCGATGCAGGAAAGACGCTGCTCCTCACGACACACTACATGGAAGAGGCGGAGAGACTCTGCGGGCGCATCGCCTTCCTGCGCGCGGGCAGACTGCGCGCCCTCGATACGGCAGATGGCATACGCGCGGCGGCAGGCGATGCAGAAGATCTTGAGCAGGCGTTCCTGCGCCTTTCGCATGAGGAGGTGTTCGTGACTGCGCTTGGCTTCTGGCCGGTCTTTCGGCGCGAGATGGCGATGCTCGTCCATCGCATCGGCGGCTTAGGGCTACCTGTTCTCGGGGCTGCTCTTTCCGATGATCTACCTGCTCGCCTTCGGCTGGGGACTCAGCAGCGCCGTCGAAGTCACGGGCGGCTACATCGCCTACCTCGCCAAGGGGATGCTCGCCATCACCGTCATGATGAACGGCTTCCAGCAGACGGCGATCTCGGTCAGCGCCGCACGCTTCTACTTCCGCACGTTCTCCGTGCTGCGCATGAGTCCCGTGAGCGACGCTTCGATCGTCTTCGGCATCGCGCTTGCGGGCGCCGTGCGAGCGATACTCGCGGGGGCGGCGGTCTTCCTTGCCGCCTGGCTCTTCTTCGACATTCGGCTGCTCGCCGTGCCGGGCTTCGTGGGACTCGTGCTCACGGCGTTCTGCTTCGCGGCGTTCGGCGTCGCTGTAGGCCTTTCTATTCGCGGGCAGGAGCAGTTTTCCGTCATCATCAATTTCTTCATCACGCCGATGACGTTCTTCTGCGGCTCCTTCTTTCCCATCGCCAACTTGCCCGAGATCGTACAGCGTCTCGTCTCGCTGCTGCCGCTCGCCCATACGAACGCACTGCTGCAGGCAGACGGCTGGGACGGCGGTGCGCTCTCGTCCTTCGTTGTGCTCGCGCTTTTGACAGCGCTCGCCTTCGGCTGGGGCGTCCGGCGCATGAAACGGTATCAGGAGTTTTTAGGAAACGCTGATAAATGAAGTCTGATTTGCGCAGATGCGCTGTATCTTTGGCTTTATTCGCGCTTCCTCAGTTGATTTCTACGATTTTACTTCTACATTAAGGAGGTTTTCATGCGAAAGTTTGGTATCATCATCGCACTCCTGTGCCTCGCAGCGGCTGTCGTCTTCATCTTCCTGCCGCGTGCGCAGGAAGCGCCGCAGCCCGAAGGAGCTGACGGCGAAGGACAGCATGGGGCGCGAAGTCACCATGCCCGCGCACCCGAAGCGCGTCGTCATATTAAACGCTTCGAACCTCGATCTCTTCGTCGCGGCGGGCGGCGCAGACTTCGTCGTCGGCAAGCCGACCTCGCAGAGCATTGTCGGAGACGGTCAAGGAAAAGACGGCGCAGGCCGAGGAAGTCGGCATCATCCACCAGCCCGACATCGAGAAGATCCTCTCCCTGCAGCCCGATCTCGTCATCGGCACGAACGTGCCCTTTCACACTGATCTCGAAGAGACGCTCGGCAATGCGGGCATTCCCATCTACATTCAGGCACTCGACGATGTGCCTCGCTCTTCGATGCGCTGACCTTCTACGGCAAGCTCACGGGCGATGAGAAGGCGGCTGCAAAAGAGGTGCAGACGATCAAGGACAAGCTCGCGATGGTTGAAAAAACGCGCCGCAGGGCGCATCACCGCCAAGAGCCTGCTCGTCTTCGGCTCGCCCGGAGAGCTTTCAACATGGGCACGAAGAAATGCTTCACGGGCGGACTCATCGAGACTGCTCGGCGGCGGCAACATCGCTGACCGCGCCGAGGGCGACGGCGGCTATCTGCCGCTTTCCATGGAGTTCGTCGCACGCGAAAAACCCCTCGATCATCTTCGCCATCGTGCACGGCCCGACGGAAACGCTTGAGCCGAAGATGCGCCGCGACCTGCAGGAGAGCGAAGCGTGGGCGGACGTCGACGCCGTGAAGAACGGACGCGTCTATGTCCTGCCCTACGAACTCTTCGCCATCAATCCCGGCGTGCGTGCAGCGGATGCCCTCGATGTGCTCGCCGACATTATGTATCCAGAGGCGAAATAAAGAAGGTTTTTCCAGGCTTGCCAAGGAAGCGATGTTGATTCGCTTGCGGCCTTTGCATCCATATATCTCATAGGAATACAAGGATAAGGAGATGGAGTAATGCTGAAAAAGATTACAGAAGAAAGAAAGAGCCTGCTGCTGACGGCGGCCATCCCTCGCCGCCATGAGCGTCCCCGTGCAGGCGGCGGAGAAGCAGGAGGAGGCGACATATCAAGACGGATGAAGTCGTCGTCACGGCATCGAGGACGAAGCAGGAGGTCAGGGAGTCGCCAAGCTCCGTCGAAGTCATCACGCGCGAGGACATCGACAAGATGGGCGCGGAATCCGTGCGACAGGCGCTGCAGCTCGCCATCGGCCTCGACACAACGGAGACGGGTATGGTCGGGAAACGCTCTCATTCGCGGCGCATAGACAAATCAGACATTAATCCTCATCGACGGGCGGCGTGTGCGCTCAGAAGATACATCGTCCACGATGAACGCCTACGAGTTTGATCGTATCAACATGGACGACGTCGAACGCATCGAGATCGTACGTGGCGCGGCGAGCTCACTCTACGGCTCGGAAGCCATCGGCGGCGTCATCAATATCATCCGCAAGAAAGCGGACGAGCAGAAGACCACCGTCACGGCAGATTGGACGACGCGCCGCGCAGATGGCGGCATCCGCTTCGACTACGGGCAAAAGCACGGCAAAGTGGACGTTTCTCGACGAGCTTTCAGCTACGGATGTATCGCGAACGTGGCACCAGATGCCACAAGCAATCAGTTTGGCAAGAAAATACTTTTTCAACTCGACGGGCCGCATGGACGTGACGAAGGACAGTGGCTGGACGTCTTCTTCGACTATCATGAAAGAAGGCCTCTACGCCAGAGAGATGGATAACCAAGGTGCAGACTATGACCAGATGCGCGTAGCGACAGGCGTCAAGTACGCGGGGCGCGACAAGCGCGGCGACTATGAGGCGCAAGTTTACTACACCCGCTTTCACAAGGATCAGAACGCGCGGACAGAGCGAACAGCAACTTTCGCGGCTTCGATGATATGACCTTTCCAAATCCTTGATTTTCGATGGCAGACGCTCCTTGCGGCTGACGAACAATCACCTGCGACCTTTCGGCGGTGAATACCGCAAGAGGACTACGATAGTACGCGCTTGACGAGCGGTCGTTCGATATCAGCGTCAAAGGCGTATCACGAACCAGCTCGCAAACAAACTCCGTGGACTATGCGCCGCGCTTTACGTACCAGGATGAGTGGCTCGCTTCACCCTGCACTGGCTGCTCATTCCGTCGCATACGCTGGGATTACAACAGTTCGCTTCGGCAACAGAGTGACGGGCAAAAGCTCGGTACGCACGTATAAGATCACGAAGGATCTGCGCTTCAGGCGAACATCGGTACGGCAGTACGCGCACCCGACAGCGAGCGAACTTTGCTTCGATTGGCGGTCATGCCGATGCTAGATAAACCTTGGTTGCACATAGCAATCCCAACCTTAAAGCCTGAAAACAGCGTTGAACTGACTTTGGGGTTTGAGTTGGAAAAAGCCGGCGACTTTGCAAGCTGACATACTTTTCACAACAAAGGTCTGCGATCTGATCAACGGCACTATCGATCACTATACGCTCATCCATCCGGGACCGCCTCCGTTGGTTTGCGACAGAACATATCAAAATATCGAGCGAGTGTTACAAGCAGAATCGAACTGGAAAGCGGCAGGGCTCGGCAATCGGCTTCTCCGTGCGCGGATCTCTACTCTACCGATGCACGTGATGGCGATGATGCGTTTGGAGTATCGTCCCTATCACAAGGCGAGCCTGCAGCTCAGCTACGAAGATCAGAAGCATGGTTGGAACGCGACGCTTTGGAACGATTGGACGGCGGGACCGTTACAGAGGGACGAGTCTGGCAGGTAGGATGGCAGGACGATTTCCAGGGACGCTTCCTGAGCATCCTGAACTTCGTCGTCAGCAAGAAGATCAACGATCATTCAGCGCCTACCTGTCGCTGACAACATCTTCGACAAAGAGAGCGATGCTCTCGCTTACGATGGCAGGATCTGGCGCGGCGGCGTGAATATGACATTCTGAGACAGCAAAGTGAAAAAGCCCCCACATGCAAAGTTTGGGGGCTTTTTGCATATCAGTTTGCCGTTCATCGTTTTGCCGCCAGCGTGATGCTATACTAAGAGTCAGCCGTTTGCCGCCCTGCATATAGCACAAGTGCCGTGGCGGACAAGCCGTATATTGACGCTGCACCATAGAAAACGTATAATGGAGAAAACAATTCAGCAAACGATGGAGAGGGAGGATCCTATGAAGGTGCCAAAGGATGCACAGCTGGCGATCGCGATCGGCTTTGCGGCATTTTTCCTCTTCGTGGGCTTGGGTGTTTACGGCATATATTATTTCTTCACGGGCGGCTGCGATGAGAACAGCGAGCCTTATTCCGCCTACGAGGTGCGCGAAAATCGAGGCGGAGTACGATTTTTCCCGTCGAGCTTGAATATCTGGGTGAGACGGTCACGCAGGGAAAAAGCCGTGGAAAACGGGTCGACTACGCCTTCCGTGACAAGGAGCGCGACTTCACGTTCACCGCGCATGCGAAGGTCGCGCCCATCAATGCGTCGATCCCCTTCATCCTCCTGCCGGGCGGACGCTCCTACTATACCGACTATCCCGCGCGCTGCCTCGACCGGCTCAACGACAAGGTGCAGGGGTGTGCGAGCGCGGCCTGCGCTTCATCACGCCCGAGGAGAAGGCGGCGCATCTCGGCTACCACGGTGGTGTCGATACCGTTTTCTGACGGATGAGAAGCAGCTCGCGGATGCGGCGGAGCTGTTCCTCGAAATCGCGCAGATCTACGATGTGGCGCGCTCGGCGATCATGGCGCTTGGCGCGACATCGCTTTTTGCTATCTGCCGCCGGGTGAGACGGATCTCGAAAGACGCAGCTCGTCTGCGTGCTGTATCTGCGCGGCAAGCGGGACGTCTACGACGCGAACGGCATCTCGGAGTATATCATCTCAAACAGCAAGAGCGAGGCAGAGCCTTTTCCTGCTCCGCTTGAAGGGCGGCTGGCAGGACAAAGACCTGGCGGGCGAAAAAGAAGGCCGCGGACGGCATCGGCATGGGCGGGAGCAGTCGGGTGATTCAGGCGCTCTCGGCTCGCCCGATGACCGAACTGCCTATGGGACGACTGGGATGATTGGGCGACTGGGATGGCTGGGATGATTGGGGCGATGAGACAGCGACCGCCCGGAATTCCTCACGCCGCCCATCGCTCCCTCGCGCCGAGAGCCGAGCTGGATCTGATTCGAGGTCAGAGGCGTGCAGCTTTTATCTCTGACCGCCTGCACCGTGCAGGAATTTTGCAGCGATTGAAGATGGGGAGGTACGAACATGCAGGAGTTTTCTTTTCATTGTCCGACAGAGATCGTATTTGGCCGCGGCGTCGAGGAGCGCACGGCGGGCTTCTTCGAAAGTACGGCGCACATCGCGTCTTTATCGTTTACGGCGGCGGCAGTGTCATCAAGAGCGGGCTGCTCGCGCGCGTCGAACGCGTCATCACGGCGGCGGGCCTTGCCTTCTCCGTCCGGGGCGGCGTGCGGCCGAATCCGCGCCTTTCGTTTGCGCGTGAGGCCGTGCGCGAAGCGATTGACTTCGAGGCGGATTTCCTTCTCGCCGTCGGCGGCGGCAGCGTCATCGACACGGCGAAGGCCATCGCGCATGGCACGGCGAATCTGATACCGATATCTGGGATTTCTGGTCGGGCAAGAAAGAACTCAAAAAAACCTGCCCGTCGGCGTCATCTTGACGCTTCCTGCGGCGGGCAGCGAGACGAGCGATTCCTCCGTGCTGACGAACGAGGACGGGCGAGAGCGGGACTGCCGTCGCCGTTCAACCGCCCGCCTTCGCCATTTTGAACCCCGAGCTGGCCTTTTCCTGTCCTCGCCGCAGCTTGCGGCAGGGCATCGCCGACATCGTCATGCCACGCTTGAGCGCTACATGACGCTACGGAAGCAACAATTCACCGATCTCGCCGAAGCGCTCTGCAGAATGTCGCGAGTATGCCCATCGTCCTCGACATCACAAAAACTACGAGGCGATGAGCGAGATCAGTGGTGCGGCACGATCTCGCACTGCGGACTCACGGGACTCGGCCGCGACAAGTTTCTCCGTGCACAAGCTCGGTCATGCGCTGTCGGCACGCTACGACACGAACCAGCGAGTCCTGACGGCGCTCTGGGGCGCGTGGGCGCGTGCCGTCTACGAAGTCGCCTGAGCGCTTCGCGCGCTTTGCCGAGAAGGTCTGGGGCGTCGATGCTGGCTCTGCCGAAGAGCGGGCGCGTGCGGGCATCCGCAAGACGGAGGAATTCTTCCGCTCGCTGAAGCTGCCGACCTCGCTCGGAGAACTTCCGACGGGCATCTTGACGCACGGCGCCTTGGAGCGCTCGCCGACAACGTGACGGCCAATGGCACGAAGACGGTCGGACATTCCATCCGTCGACCGTGCGCTCGCCTTGAAGATCTACACGGCGGCGAACCATTGAGCCTGCGGCCGGATATTTTCATGCAGGAAAATGCACGATGCTTATGAAGCGACTCATACGAAAATAGTTTATCTTTTGTTTATCTGTTTGTTATCGTCCTTTTAGCGCAGTGCAGTATACTGAACGTGTTGAAGCAGGAAAGCTGCAAATGCAATGAGAGGAGAAGATAAAAATGAAGAAATGGCGGATGGCGGCTCCCGTGGCGGGCGCTCTGAGCTTCGGCGCGCTCGCCGCGCTCGGCGTGAGGAATCTTCCAGGACAGACGACGCTTCACGCACCTGCACTGCGGACTGCTGCAGTCGCAGCTCCCGCTGCGAAGGGAAGCGATTCGCCGTTCCTTTCCGTCGCTGAGGCGGCGACGGCCGACTTCGTGAGCTACGACACGATCAAGGTTCGAGGCGATTGCCGAATCAGGACTCCGCGAGGGCGATCTCTCACGGAACTCGAGATCTCGACGGGCGCGGCTACGCCGACCTACCGCGTGGGCTTGAGACGAACGCGGGCGGCGTGGACATCGACTTTCGACGCCAAGACGGGCGAGATCATCGACGTGCGGGAAAAAGTCGTGGATGCACGCACGGAAACTCGTCATCAGCGACGACGATGTGATCGAAGATGCAGGCGATGGGAATCGCGCTGGAAGACGCCGATCTTTCCATGGACGACCTCGATCGCTACGAGCTGGAACTGCACACGAAGAGGGGCGAACTTGTCTACTCCATCGAGCTGAAGAACGGCGCAAAGGTACGAGTACGACCTGCGCCGCCACCGACGGCACGATCTTGAAGAGGAAACCGACTTCGACGACGCGATTCATCGGCGGCAAAAATCCCCGCCGCAGGCACTGGACTGCGGCGGGATTTCTCCTGATCTGTCATATAAGGCAGTATCGCTTCAAAGGAAAAATGCTATAATGAAAACAGTGGAGACTATAGGGAAAAGAGGAGGTCTTGAACATGTGGAAAAATGGACGCTTTCCTTTCTCGCGCTTGCACTCTGTGATTCTTGGGATCTGCCGTACCCGCCGAAGCGGCGGACAAGGAGAAGCCCCGCGCGTGGAACTCGTGATGGTGCTCGACAAGAGCGGCTCGATGTCGGGCTGGAGTCGGATACGATCGGCGGCTTCAATTCGATGATCGAGAAGGAAGAAGCTCGATGCGAGGTCAATGTCACGACAGTTCTCTTCAACGACAAGATCGATACGATCTATAACCGCGAAGATATCCGGCGCATCAAAGCCGCTGACGGATAAGGAGTACGAGGTCGGCGGCACGACAGCGCTTTTTGGACGCCGTAGGCTCGACGATCCTCAGGTCGCACGCACAGAGGGCGTCGAGAACGAGGATACGAAGGTCGTCTTCGTCATCATCACGGATGGCATGGAGAACGCCAGCGAGAGTTCACGCGCGAAGGTCAAACAGATGATTTCCGACAAGCAGGAGAAAGGCAGGGCTGGGATTTTCATCTACCTCGGCGCGAACATCGACGCGGAGAAGGAAGCGGCAAACATCGGCGTCCAACCAGAGAACGCTGTGACCTACCGCAACACGAAGTCGGGCGTGCGCAGAACTTCGACGCCGTCAGCGCCTATGTGGCGGAAGCTGCAGCGATCCGAGCGCCGAGGCGGCAGCTGGAAAAGAGCATGTGGAAAGGACGACGCAGGGACTGAGGGACGCTCGTAGGGAAAAAGCCCTCGAAGCTATCACGCGATGGCTTCGGGGTCTTTATCTGTTGGATACCGCTATTTTTCTGACTATATATGTATATGACGAACGAAAACTCCTATATAAATCTAAAAGGGCTGGGTGAAGTTGACGATAGCAGATAAAAATGCTATATTGATATGAGAATGATTGTTGTAAAATCTTTTGACAAAGAGAACATGGAGGTTTTTCATGAGTTGCGGTGGTATATTGGGCAACGGTAGGCAATACGGAAGAGATGGCGAAGCTGTCCGGAGGGCGCGAAGGCGGTGCGGACGCGGAGCTCAAGCGCTTCGAGGATTTCAAAGGTCGCCGATCTGGCGGGCTATGACGGACCTCTTCGGCTGCCCGGCGACGGGTTCGGAGGAGCTGCAGGAGGACTATGTCGAGCCGTTCTTCGCTGAAGCGGAGTCGAAGCTCTCGGGCGTGCCGGTCGGACTCTTCGGCTCGTGTGGCTGGGCGGCGGCGCTTTCATGGAATCGTGGGCGGAGCGCGTGCGCACGGCGGGCGCGAAGCTCGTGGCGACGGCCTTGCCGTTGAGAACGCGCCCTGATGACGACGGGATCAAGGCATGCGAGGAGCTTGGCGAAGCGCTGGCGAAGTCGCTTTGAGTCTTTCCGTGCCTTTCTGGCGCGAGGCGGCGTCATAGGGGCATAGGGATGCCCGGAGAGCGGTTCTGCACCGTGGAAGGATGGTGCAGAGCCGCTCTTTTCGTATGCGCCGGAAAAAGGGTGGGATATTGTCGATCGCCTGGGCAAAAACTTTATTTTTCATATTGAAAATCATTACCGTATGCTATCCTATACATACATGCTGCTGGAGGTGATGATTTTTGGGTAGGATGGTTTCGAGCGCATGCTCTGCTTCCACTGTGCGCCGACGTTCGCGGGGATCAAGCCTGCGAGCCTTGTTTCTTTTCCAGAAGAGCCGCTTGAGGATTTCGATGCGCTTCTCGAATCGTATGCGACATGCTTCCGGTGCAAGGCATCACGCCCGTCCGCTTGACGGAGGGCGAGGAGTGTCCTCATGCTCTTTCTACCGCAGAGCTCCCTCGAACGTATCTTGGAGCAGCCGGCGGTGCTCGCGCTCTGGCGCGATTCGGCTACCGTGCGAGGTGATGCGATCGAAGCGCATTTGAGTATCTTTCCATGCGCATCCAACTCCAGAAGAGTTTCCACATGAGGTCGGACTCTTCCTCGGCTATCCGGCGGAGGACGTGGAGGGCTTCATCGAGAACAAGGGGCGCGATTTCGCTTGCGCGGGCTATTGGAAGGTCTACGCGAACGAGGAGGACGCGCGCTCTCTTCCAGCGATATACGGACTGCAGAGCGTCTTTTGTGCGCGTCTGGGGCGCGGCACGCCGATGGCGGAGCTTTGGAAGCGAGTCGCAGGGACGGTCAGCGGTTCTTTGCAGCAGAAAAATCATCAGGAGGTCTTTGACATGGAAAAGTAGCGGTTGTATATTGGAGCGCTGAGGCAACACGGAAGAGATGGCGAAAGCCGTCCTTGAGGGCGCGAAAAAGGGCGGCGCAGAGGCGAGCTCTTCACGGTCAGCGATTTCAGCGCGGACAAGATGGCCGACTCTAACGGCTTTCCTCTTCGGCTGCCCGCCATGGGCGACGAGGTCTTGGAAGAGGACGAGTTTGAGCCGTTCTTCACGGAAGCGGAGAAGAAGCTCTCGGGCGTTCCTGTCGGTCTCTTTGGCTCGTACGGTTGGGGCGCTGGGCGCTTGGATGGAGGCTTGGGCGGAGCGCACGAAAGCTGCCGGCGCCAGCTCGTCTCCGACGGCGTGATCGTCGAGAATGCGCCCGATGACGACGGCGTGAAGGCCTGCGAGGAGCTCGGCGAGGCCGTCGCCAAGGCGCTCTGAGAGCGTCCCCACCCGACTCCAACTCGCGCAAACCACACGCACAGAAAGACTGCCGCGCTTTCGGTGCACGGCAGTCTTTTTGCTTGCCTTTCAATCGAAAAACGAGGGCGGCAGCTTTTGAAAGAGCAAGCTTCGCCTCGCAGATTTACAACTTGTCGTCATTTGGAGAACGCCGTCACAAGATCTTTGAGGCGTTCCGTGCCTTCCTTGAATCCCTGTACCTTTTCGAGGATGTCGGCGTACCGTTCCGCCATGCCGACGATGTTCTCCGGCGATGCGCGTGTTGCCGTCGGCGCTCTCGTGCGTCGCGCGTCCGATCTCGTCCATCGACTGGTTCATGTTGCGCACGGAAGAGAAGTTCTTCGGAGCTTTGTCGTGCCCTTGGCCGTCCTGTGGAAGAAATTCTGCGTCTTCCTTATACTGTACGGCGGTCTCGTCCATCTGTTCATAGTCCTGCGGATGTCTTCATCGATGAAGTGCAGGAGGTCGAAGGCGCCCTTCGATGAGACTCCATCGCGCCCATGACGGCCTGTGAGACTCTTGATTTTCTCTGCCGTTTCCTGCGACTGCTCGGCGAGCTTGCCGACCTCGCCGGCGACGACGGCGAAGCCGCGTCCCTGTTCGCCGGCGCGCGCGGCCTCGATGCTCGCATTCAGCGCGAGGAGGGTTCGTCTGCTCGGCGACGTCCGTGATGTGCGTGAGCGTCTCGATCTCCTGCACGACCTTCGCGGCTTCGATGGCATCTTTCCACGGAGGTTTTCGTCGAGCCGTAGACGCGGTTTGAAAGCTTCCTGCGACTGCTCCATCTTCGCCTTTAGCTCGGTCGCGCGCACGGCGATCTCGCACGTGTACGCCTCGCTCTTCTTCATTTCCCTGCACGGTGTGCTGGATCTCTTCAGCTCAGGTGGCCGCTGACCTGCTGCATGCTCGCCGTCGAGGGCTGCCGTCTCTTCCATGCCCGCTGACATCTCCTCTGTTACGGCGGACATGTCCTGCGTTTCGTTGTTCATCGCGTTGATCATCGCTTCGAGGTTCGCCGACGGCGGCGTCTGTCTTCTCGGCTTCCTCGTGCACCTGCTTCACGAAGCCCCTGCATCTTTCATCAGAGCCTTGACGACGACGCCGATCTCATCGGCGCGGTTCGACGAGTGCGGCCGGAATCTCGCGGTTCAAGTCGCCCGTCGCGACAGCATTGAGGTGGTCGATCGAGGTATTCAAGGGGCGCCGAGATGTTGTCCGCGATGATGCGCGACATGACGATGCCGAGAAATCAGGCTGATGAGAATGATCGCGGCGAAAGATCTTCAGCGTGCGTGCATACTGGATGTTGTTCGCCTCGAAGAGCTGCGCCTCGGAACACGTTGTCCGGCGTCAGAACCTGCATGTTGGCGCCGATCGCCGTCAGGGGAGGAGAGCTGATTGTACGCTTCTGCCTTTGTCCTCGGGTGCTGTGCCGAGTGTGCTGACGGCCTTGACCGCGGCGTCCGCCGCATCGAGATCCTTGTCGAGCGCGGAGAGCGCTTCTTTCGTGCGATCGCTCTGCTCCATCTTCTGGATTTCTTCCACATCGTGCCGGATGCCCAGCGAGGTTGCCCGCGATGTCATCGAGGAGGATCTGACGATTCTCCTGCGTGAAGTTCTGCTGCACGATGTAAGATACATTGACGGTGATGCTGCGCAGTCGATTGTTCGCGTCGTTCGAGATACTGCGTCGTCATCAGGTTGTGGTGATACATCTCGTCGAGCGCCTGCTTTGCCGAATGGCTCGAATAGATGCCGACAGCGGCGACGAGCGCCACGGTAAGGAGGAGGAAGACGGAAAGGATCGCGACCTTCGTCTTTACGCTGTAATCCTTCAGGATCTCGCTGCCCAAAAGTAAAATTGCTCATATTTTTCCAGCCCCTTACTTCACGAACTGCGCGACATTTTCGCGCGTGATGGACGTGAACGGAATGTCAAGGCTCTCGGTCGGCGCCTTGCCGCTCAGAAGCCTTGGACGAGCGTGACCGCGCCGCCGCCTGTCCATCGGCGTCCTGCTTGACCGTCTGCAGCTCGCCCGCTTCGACCGCTGCGAGGCCTGCAGGCGTAGCGTCGACGCCCGTCACGAGGCAGCCGTTGAGACGGTTTCGCCGCTTTCAAGGCTGAATCGCGCCCAGGCCATCTCATCGTTTGCCGCGACGACGCCGTTGATCTCGGGGAAGAAGTTCAGCCAGAGCGTCATGGCCTTCATTCCTTCCGCCTTGCTCCAGCTTCCGTCGACGGAGGCGAGGAGCTTTGACGATCGGGACGCTTGTCGAGGCACGCTTTCCTTGAAGCCTTCCCAACGCTTGACGGCGACGCCCGGGGAGCTTTCGCCCATCAGGTAGACGACCTTGGCGTTCGGCGGCAGATGGCTCAAGCCATGAACTCGCCCTGCATCGGCCCGGCCTCGCGGTCGTCGGAGCGAACCGATCACCTTTCGGATCGTTCACGTCGCGGTTCATGATGACGACGGGGATTCCTGCCTCGCGCGCCTTTTCGACCGTAGGCACGATGCTCGTTCCATCCATCGCGAGGAACGATGGCGGCCGCCTTGTTGCTGATCGCTCTCGTTCAGCTGGTCGATCTGCAGATTGCCGTCTCCCCTTGGCGTCGAGGAATCCACATCGAGTCCCTGCCGATTTGCCTTCTCGGCAACGTATTCTTGAGCTGCATAGCGAGCGTCGGCATCGTTGTGGTTCGCGTAGATCACCTTGCCCGATCCTCCGATACTGAAGAGCCGCAGCCTGCCAACGAGGAAAACACTCCCAAGACGGTCAGGAGAAAGAGCAGCATTTTCTCTGTCAGACTCAGCGGTTTCGTCCTTTCCTCGCAGAGCTGCGATTCCTGCCGCATCTCTGCGCTCAAATAGTAGTCCTCACTGTTCCTTCGACTTTTCTAATGAAATTCTCCTGCTTCATCCAGAAACTATATTCTTCTTCTTGGTATATTGGGGAAAATATGCATTTCCCTTTCTTGCATTTTTCTTTCGATATGCAGTACTATGCAGGTAGTACGACATGGGGACGTAGCTCAGCTGGAGAGCGTTCGGTTCGCATCCGAGAGGTCGAGGGTTCAATCCTCGTCTCCACCATTTTCGATAAGCGAGGAATCCCGCTGTTTGCCGATTCCTTTTTAGATGTTATAGATGAGGCTTTGGCTTTTGCGGGAGCGCGGATATAGCTTTGCTCGTCAAGGAAGCGATCATTGCAAAATAACGATATTGTGGTTATCTGCGATAAAAATAACTACAGTATCGTTATGATATAATAACTGCAAGCTTTTGCAAAAGGAGGATTTGATGATCACCGACGGATTCCTCTGTCGTTCCGTCCTAGGTTCTCGCGTCTGTGATTCTGCTGCCGAAAAGGGTGACGGGGTGGGCGGTCTTCGCTTTCGTTCCCCGGCGTCGTCTTCATTCACATCGGTTCGATGCTGCTCGCTACGCTCGGCGTCTGAGCATGGCGGCGACGAGCCCGTCTATCGCGAGCTTTGCGGCGCTCTGACCTATGCGATGATCTTCACGATGCTCCCTGCGCTCGGATGTCCGCAGATCTTTCGCATCGGGCCGCGCATGCCCTCGGCTTCTTCTGCGACCGTCACGATCGCCGCCGGGTTCGTCGTCGCCTTCCTCGCCAGAAGGATCATCTCGGCGCTAACGCGTGGATGACGCTCGGCGCACTCTCCGGCTCGCGGATCGGCGGCTACGACAACATCATGCGGAGATCTCAGACCGCGCTGCACATTCCAACGATCGACATGGAAGGGTGCGTTCATCGTCGACCTATCGACTATACGATCTGGGTCCTGTTCCTCTTCTGGCTCGTCACGCTTTGCCCCGCGCTTCAATCGCTGGATGGCAGTGGATACGGCGAAGCTGGACGCCGTATCGCAGGCGACTCGAGGACGATGATGCGAGGAGGACAGGGAGATATTTCTTTTCAAGGAACCTCTTGATCTTTGGCACGTCGCTCCTCGTCTCCTCCGTCAGCGCAGATCTCGGCCCTTGCTTTACGTTGCCATGCCCTTTCTCCGCAGTCCATCTGGACGATTCTTCATTGCGGCCTCCGGACTCATCGCCGCCTTTTCTCCGCTCCGGGCGCATTTGCCGCTCCATGGAGGTTGCAAACGTGATGCTCTCCTGCTCATCGCGCTCATCGCCTCGCGCACATCCCTGCTGCAGTTCGGCGATGCGCCCGCCTGGGTGCTCGCGGGCTTCATCATCCTCGGCGTGCACTTCCTTCTCATGGCATTGATCGCACGCATCTTCCGGCTCGACATGTTCACGCTGTGCATATCCTCGATGGCGAACATCGGCGGCGCAGCGTCAGCGCCGATTCTCGCGAGCCTGTATTCCGGCGCTTTGATCCCCGTCGGCATATCTCGGCGATCCCGTTTGACACATCATCGGTACGCCGCTCGGACTATGGATCGCGCTTGCTGGAAATGCCCGCTTGAAGGGCGTACGTTATGGAAAAGAAGAGAACCTGCCGCTGGGCGACGATCGGCTGCGGCACGATCGCGCATGAAATGGCGCAGGCGCTGCAGCGGCTCGGACGCGGCTTCTGCGCTGCAGCGGGCCGCACGCCGCAGAAGGTGAGGGACTTCGCGGCAGAGTTCGGCATAGAAAAAGCGTACGATACGCCGTCGCTCTCTTCGCCGACCCGGACATTGACATCGTCTACATCTCGACGCCGCACAATACGCATGCGCCCCTACATCATGCAGGCGCTCCGCCGGGCAAGCATGTACTCGCGGAAAGGCCATCACGCTCAATCGCGCACGAGCTTGCGACGGCGGCCTCCTCGCCGAGGAGAAGGGACTCGTCCTCGCCGAGGCGATGACGATCTACCAGCATGCCGCTCTATCGTGCGCTCGCCTCGCGCATCGAGGCGGGCGAGTTCGCGCTGCTTCGCCTCGCGCAGCTGAAGCTTCGGCAGTTCTAAGTTCTACGATATGGAAAACCGCTTCTTCAATCTCCGTCTCGCGGACGGCGCCTCTCGACATCGGCGTCTACGCTTTGTCCTGCGCACGTTTTTCCTCGCGGAAAACCCCTAGGAAATCGTCTCTCGGGCGCGTCTTGCACCGAGCGGCGTCGACGAGCAGGCGGTCATGTGCTAGAACAGCGCTGAGGAAATGGCTGCCATCACGCTGTCCTTCACGCTGCCAAGCGAGCGTGTGAGCATCCTTCGACGACGCTATATCGAGATCTGCGACTATCCGCGTGCCGACCGTGCTTCCATCATCTGGGCGGCGGATGGACGCTGGAAGATGTTGCGGCGGGCGAGACGGAAAAAGCGCTCGATTACGAGGTCCTCGCGATGGAGCAGCCGTCCGCGGAAGGAACGGATGCGCCCTCGACGATGCGCGGGCGTCGTGAGGTCGCGACAGGCTGCGGGAATCTGGGGGCGTCAAGTACCCCGAGGAAGAGCGGCTGCAGAAA
>BNJU01002695.1_pt1 | contig 63137 bp, 53 predicted proteins | sample 8539281 | NCBI WGS metagenome assembly BNJU01 (sample SAMD00202456, study PRJDB9452) | human saliva metagenome | isolation source: human saliva | place: Japan
TTTCAGTTACGTATTACAACACAATGAGAGAAGAGGGAGAATGCCGCACTTCAGTAGGAGTGCACGGTATACATCCGGAAACTTTTATCAGCTACTTGAAGAATGAAATCAGAACCAGCTACGACAGAATGCTTTGAAACATTCTATAGAGGTGGCACAGTTAGCAGGACTTTTAGCAGCAGAGTTGGAGGACATCATCGGACTCGCAAAGAGAGCCGGTTTACTACAGATGATATTGGAGCTCATCGACCAGGAAGTGGAAGGTCTGCATGTACTGATTGGTGGAGCCGGAAGAAGTACAAAGAAACATCCGGTGTAATCAATTCTGTGAACCGCATCATGGGATGTTGATCCCGAGTCACTCTATAGCTTGTTCGGTACAGGGCGGCAGATACAACATCGGCAGCCAGACCGGCAAGAAGAGAGACATTGGAGACATATCTCACAGATTGAGTCAGCGGAGGAAATCACAACTCCCATTTGACGGAGTGGAGAAATATTTGCGATACAGGCAGGCCGTGAGGTAAGAACTGATGGTACTACCGCGGAAGGTGCGATGATGATGACGGGTTATATTGGCCAGAAAGCATCCATAGAAGAAGAGATGCACATCCAATCAAACGTGCAAACGTGGATCAGAGAACTCGCGAGGCAGATGTTGTAAGATATCACAAGGACGACGGCGAGATGCTGTCGTCCTTTTTATGTGAATTTAAGGAAAATTTATATAATTGTAATTGACTGAAACCGTAAATTAGTATTTTAAGCAGGAAAAGAGTATTTTTATTTGAGTGAGGAAAGTGATATATGAATAATTTGAAAAGAAATTAGAAGCGGCGATAACGGAATAATGAGTTTAAGGCTTCTATGACGGCATTTGCGCATCAGGAATAAAGTCTGTAAAGATAAATATAAAGTCCGATGCAATCACTGTAGGCAAAGGCTAAGAAATATAGATGATGTTACTGTAAGTAGATCAGGAAGCAACTACACATATGGGACGGTAGATTTCTTTTGATAGTACTGATTGGGTAGATTACAGATGCTGAAGATTACAGTTCATCTGGTGCTGATGATAATTATTACTCAGTGTACATGTGCTGAGACTTTTAAGATAACATATGAGAGCTTAGAAGCAAGAAGAGAGAATACTTCAGACCAGTTGTGGACATTCAGTTGCCTGCACTCACAAATCAGGTTTCACTCTATAGAGAGCGCGCTACTGAACAACCTGGGGACAGCTAGGAGTGCACTCACAGGAGCTCAGGTTATCAGGTAAAGCTTGTCGAGATAAACTCATCTCACAATAGGCGAGCACAGAACTTTACAACAAACAGCAAACTAAAGTATCTTTGAACAGACAGGTACATATGTACTTATAAGGTAAGCTGAAGCAGCGATGCCCCAAAAGAACGGCCTGGGTAGACATCAAATACTATACTGTAAGTCAGGCAGAGGTTGCAAGAAACTACAATGAAAAGTCAGAGTCATGACATCACAGAGAGAAAGATACAAAGTGGCAATAATACAGGTTGGTGGTATACATTGGCTGACGGCCAGAACATCTCTGATGGAGAGAGATAAACGGGTGAGTGGTATTACTATGCCGACGTATATGCTTGTAGATGGCAGTTATATAGGTGGCAACTATGTACCATATGGATTTGAACAGTGGAAAGATGCTTTCTAAATACCACAACACCTGACGGATACTATGGTAGGTATTTCTAGTGCATACAAAGCAACAGGAAAAATAATAATTTATAGTGTGAAAAACTCTAGGAGTTTTTCGCATCTCCTTTCAATTATTGTATAAATGATCTGAAATCTATACGCAAGAAAGGCACTTTTCCCTACCCATAGAAATTCCTTTTTAAATCTATGCGGCAGTTCTGTCTTGTCTCGATATCGAGTATAAACATGGCTTATCGCCACGAGTAAAACCTCCAGTTTGACTAGAATGAATACCTTCGACAAATTCTCTTCTGCACCAACGGTCGCTTTTCATAATTCCGAAAGTACCTTCTGCTCATCGAACGATCATCTCACAACGCACCGTGGATATTTCAAGGTTTTCTATTACTCTTTATGCATGGAAGTTAGTTCCGATTGATCCGAACAGTTCGATTCTGCTCGTCTTCACTTTTTCGCATATGACATCTGCTACAGTCTTCGCATTCTGATACAGTTCTTCCTCGGGGTCCGTACTGATTTCTCACACCTTTTCTACAAAAATGGAATGCTTTATCGTTAGGACATCTCTATGACTTTTGTTCATCAATTCCTGAGTTAACTGCACGAAATGGATCTTTCATGATATTTTGATCTCAGCTAAACATTGAAATTTCATACTTTTCAATTCCTGTCTGTTCACAGAAAATATAATTATTGTATGAGCCATATCCGCATCTGCTACAGGATATTTGGGATAGAACGCATCAGTTTGTCGAAGTGATCCACCTAGGAACGAAACAATCCATATCTGAACGATAATGGTAACGTCATCAACTGTAAATATATTCATCTGCTACACCAATCTGTACATTATGGCGTCGCGAAGTTGATCATTGCCCAGTAACTCGTTTTGCATACGCATAGAGCGTAGCTGGCATCTGTTTTAGAGTAACTATTTCGGTCTAGGACCACAGATTTCACCTTGTGCGTATTCTTTAAGTTTTCTGACAGAAAGTAGTGGCGTTCATAATGACGAAGTTGTCGGATTTTTCGCTTCAAGCCTGTGTAAACAAATGCACTGGTATCCAGGCCCCATAAATGCACGAGCTGCCTCAACGATCTCATCTCAGACAATCCGTACATACCCGAGCGTACGGTGATTCGGTACCGGCCCATAGTGATTTCTGCATTAATTTTAATCTCCGCAGTGATCTGCCAGCCGGTAACGGAACTTCTGCGTAGCCTCTTCCATACCTGTAGGCATACTTTGTTTGCGTTTGCTTTCAAACTTGAGCCGTCGATGTAGAGATGTTGAAGATCCACGATGTTCTCAAGTTAAAGAGCAAAGATGATTGATGCTCATTAAAAATGTTTTTCACCCATCTTGAAGTATTCGATGAACATCCATGCCCAGGCGACGTCCGGTGATCTATGGACAAGAGGAACTTGATATTAACTTTGCAGTTGTCTTCTGCTCTCGAGAGCAGCAACCGCCAGTCATAAATCCGAAAAAGTAATTGTTTTTAAGGTGCCGATCGGATGGAGTATCTGTCGTCCGTTGTGCAATCTTCGAATATCCGTCAGATACTTGCTTAACCGATTCTCCTATCAATCTGTCAATGCGCAAAACAGGATCCGTGCAGATCCAACAATCTGAAAGAAACAGTGTAAATATCCTGTTTTGAATACAACAAGTACCTGCAAAGTTTTCATTGTACATTTATTATTAAAATAGACCTTCGGGATGAATCTAGTGGTCTCGGCTCTTTTAGGACCGGCTTCAGCCCCTTTTTAAATTGTATTACAACCGTACAATTTAAGAAAAAAAAAAAATTTATATAGTATTGCACTATTTGAAAGTGCACTGATTGCACAAATAAAGCTGGAATTGCTTATATCAAGAATTGTTTATATAAAATACTGGAACCGATGCCGTGGCAAAGGAGACAACATGAGAAGAAGTTTGATCAGCGCTTATGAGACATTATGATGAATTAAAGTGGCTCATTAGTGAGCTCTAGTAACAATGGAGCGCGTGCCTCTATCTTTATGAAAGTATTGAGTACTATTACAGAGAGAGAAGATGCATTGAAGGAGTTGATTTAATCCGGAGAGGTTTCACCGATCAGCGAAGGGCAATGATATGCCTGAATGCCTATGGCGCTGAATTACGGTTAAGAATTTAAAAGGGTGTCATGGAAAATTTGGATATATCAAGGAATCAGGTGTAAATTATCTTCATTTGAGTTAATTTCTTTGGAGAGTCTGTGAGGAAGATCAGATGGTGGCTATGGTGGCAGTCAGATTTTGTAAAAGTTGATCCAAAGTTAGACAATGGGAGGATTGGTTGACTTAGCTGTGGGAATGCCAAGACATTATTGAATATGAGCTTTGCCTTTGACTTTGTAATGAATCAATATCGAAGATTCGAAAGTAAGAGAGAAGGCAGTTACAGGGATTATATCAAAGATATTTTGATAACTTGAATATTCCAATGCTCGAGGAAAACTGTTCTACGTTATTTCCCAATATGACAGCACCGGGAACTTTAGAAGGAAAGCCCAGAGTTGGAAAAGACAGATGACAATATCTATCCATATCAATGGATTAAATTACGCCATCCAGTTGTATTTAGCATATGATGGCCAATATGCCTTACCTAGCAACTATGGTGTGGATATTATTCGATTGGATGCAGTTCCGTTGGCGGCCTAAGATACTGGGAACTCTGAGGAAATCTTCCACAGGTTCATATCCTTGTTCGCACTATGAGAAAATGAGGATGCAGTTTGTCCGTGAAATTCTCTCTCGGTGAAGTTACAGGAATCAAAGCAAGGTTGTTCATATTTTGGAACTGTAGAAAGCCAGAGTGCGCAATATGCTTTTATAATGTAATGACAATGGCAAACAATGATGCATATACATTAATAATAATATGATGTGTTACTGATGAAGAACAGTTCGGACAGTATTTGTACCTAAAGCAGTATGTCTCTAAATTATTTGTACAAGAGGATGATGATTGGTTGTGACTGATTATACCCACTGCCAATTCTGAGGCAGATGAGGTGACACAAGAGATTTTAAATGCTTACTTAGAGGATATACTGATTATTCCGATGCGAGAGGAGAGCTATATAATGATGACCTCGACTCGGCGATGCAAGACTTGTGGAACAACGGCATCTCTTTGTGGAATTGAGGCAGCAGGAGGCGAAAGGGATGAAGAAAACAGACTGTGCCATTTTGGTCTAGATATTATGTTGATGCCTTCTGCTCACACAATAAATTGTAAGTATTCCAGTGCTCTATCTGGGAGATGAAATTGGTCAGCTCAATGACTATACACACGAGAATCCACTGAAATGGGATGATTTCGATATTTCCAGTACAGAGGAGATTTCTGCCGAGAGGCAAAGAAGAGCAGCGTGACAAAGAGCAGAAGGAAGAATTTTATGTCATCTAAAGCTGGTGTTAGCAAAGTAATATATTTTGATGGAGCAGGACACTTGGATTGTGGAACTTATAATGACGCGGCATTTGGTAATAAAGATATTATAAGGGCAGAGAAGTTGATTGCACCTTTTAACTTTTGTCCATTTTATCAAACTGCTTGGATTGATGAGCAGAAGATTATAAGGATATGTTGACCAATAAAAAGAGAGAAGCTGGCAGTTGAAATTCCAAATTATGACTTTGTACAGACAAAGTTTAAGAAAATTATGTGGAAAAGTTAATCTTTTGGGATATTGATGGAAACTCTGACACCGGTAGGAACTAATGTCCCGCCAGAGGTGTGCACTGAGGCCATCTGCAGGGCAAGGTGTAATGGCTGCAGGTATTTTTGCAGGAAGAATGATATGCTGTGCTTACTTTGTCTATGGATTTGACAAAGCAGGCAGTTCTGTGGTTAGTGCTACTTATAGGCGACAAGGTTGTTGATATTCCAATGAGGGCGATGAAGTGATACAGCACTTGAGCTTTGGCAAAAGGTGTTTTAGGCGATTAAAGGTGTATGGTTTTTCGGTGATGAGGATTGAAAGAACTTTGACGGTACAGAGGGCGGAAATTCGGAGATTGAGCGCTGAGAAAGCACTTGCAATCTGGCATCAAGCCAATGTTCCAATATGATGGACAGTCAATTTATGGGCCAGCAGGTCAGACAGAGTAAACAGATTGATGAGCAGACAGGCACTGAAAGTACACTTGATCGGTCATTCAAGATGTCTCCAGCCTATGGTTGCAGTTAATGGCGACTAGTCAATCACAATTTGGATAAGGAAGAGGCATTCAAAGATCAGAGAGTATTTGGAATGTTCCACTTCTGATACCTTTTGGGCTCTTCAAGGATGGAATGAATGATGTAGAGACATGAGTTGGTAAAGTTTCTAAAGGCAGACGTATAGAGTTGAGCTAGCCTTAGGGTGATGAAGTAGTGAAAACCGATCGAGTTTTTCGCATCTCCCTTTGGCAAATTATTGTGTATAAATGGACGAAATCATACGCAAAAGCCACTTCCCCACCCATAGAAATTTTTTGAATCTATGCGCAGTTCTATTTCTTAGTCTTTTCTGATATTTATATAAATTATGGCCTATCGCCACGAGCAACTCTCCAGCCTGACTGAATGAATACCTCTTCGGACAACCTTCTGGTACCAACGGCTGCTTTTCAATTCCGAAAGTACCTTCCGCCTGTATCGAACGGTTCATTCTCACAACGCACCGTGGCTACTTCCAGGTTTTGATTACTTCCCTGATGAGGAAGGGTTCTACTGATCCGAATGGTCTGATTCTTTATCTGTCTTCTTACATTTTTGCATATGGACATCCGCCATAGCCCTCGTGATTCATACACTTCTTCCTTTCGTCTGGTACTGATTTCACATTTTTTCTACATAAAATGGAATGCTTATCGTTAGGACATCTCATAACCTCGTCATCAATTTTGAAGTTAACTGCACGAATGGACTTTATGATATTTTCATCCTTAGTTTTTTAAAACATTGTGCCTATATACTTTTCAATTTTGCCCTGTTTTACAGAAAATATAATTGTTGTATGAGCTTGCTATCCGCATTCAAGTTACAGGATATTTGGGATAGAATCTACAAGTTTGTTTGGCGGATCTATCAGGAACGAAACAATCTATATCCGAACGGATATCGTTCACGCCGCCGGTCAACTGCAATAGGTCTATCTGGCGCGACCAATCTGTACATTATATGCCGCAGAAGCGATCATTTATGTAATTCCGGTTTTGATACGGCTAAAGGCAGCTGAGGAATTTGTTTGGCAACTGTTTCACAGGACCAGATTTAGTTTTGTTTATGTATTCTCGAAGCTCTATAGAAAGGGTCATGTTCATAATGTCGCTGTTTCTGATTTTCGCTTCCGGCTTCCAAACAAATGTACTTTAATCCAGTTCTATAAAAGGCCCAGCTGCTCAACGATTTCATTCCAGATAACTGCATATACTCTGTGTTTGTTGTGATCTGCAATTTAATTTATGATTTAAAATAATTTCTGATCCCGCAGTGATTTTTCAGCTTGTAACGAACTTTGCAGCCTCTTCCATACCCAGGTATACTCTACAGTGTTTGCTTCAAACTTAGAGCCACTGATGTAGAGATGTTAGACCAGATGTCAAACAAAGATAGTGATGACGATATCGTTAAAATGTTTTCTAATCTATCCTAAGTATTTATTGATGAAATATCCAAAGGTTCGGTATGATGAACCAAGTTATCCATGAGACAGATGTGAACCTGATTAACTTTGTAAAGTTGTCTTCCAGTTTTCTCAGAGAGCAGTAACCGCCAGTCATAAATCCTGAAAAGTACTGTTTTAACATAAGTTGACCGGATTCATATCTGCGTCGTCCGTTATGTACTCCGAATATCCGTCAGATACTGTTTAAATCGATTCCTCCCACTGGACCTGTCAATGTTACCAGGATCCAGATCAAACATTCCGAAAAAACAGTGGTAACATCCTTTATTGTTCGTTAACAAGTTAGTAATTTCATTCCAAGTTAATTTTAATGATAAAATAGGACCTTTCGATGAGCGAATGGTCTCTATTTTTGGGACTTATTTACGTTTCCTTTTGCTTTTTTAGATTCCTTATAACATAGGTCAATTTCAGTGTGCCTCGCCCTTAACAATATTCATCAAGCGTAGAGCACCAGAGCAAGGTCGCCGCCGATACCCATCTGAGAAAGACTGATATTAGCTATCGGTCTTTGTAACAGGAGGCAGTTCCCAAACAGGTCTTGCTTCTTCCGTTCACTGAGTGTAGCAAAGAGCGATATATTGATATGTCACGCAACCAAAAGTCCGCGGCCTTCTTATCTGTAAGCTTGCAAAACGTACCAAAGACTGGATTTCCGCCTTCCTGTGGTGAGGCTGCATCGTGTTGCTCACCACGGCTGCCGTAGAAACTGACCACCCCATGTTCGTCCGAGTAGGTTTCATAGGACCTGCAATTGTACCAAGAGAGGTTTCGTTATTCAGGCTTTAACTTAAATAAAGCATTGAACTCAGGCAAATACTTACCGGAGACAGGAGTGTACTGAATACCCTGATGCTGCCGTCACCGCAGATGGAGGCGAGGCTAGCCATCACTGCCTCAGGCAGGGTACACAATCATATGTTGCGAGACATAGACTATGTTCCTCTATAACAGGTCTGGAAAGCCCCCAATATAAAATTGGGTCTACGTAGTATTCTTGTGGTAGTATGTGCGAAGCAGTCTTAGTACGGTAGCATCTGAGCAGAGTGCTGGATATCGTTGTCTGTGGTGCGCTTTCCAAAAGTTCGGGTCTCGAAACGGCCTGGCAGTTCTTTTTCCTGCATATTCGTAAGATACAAGTCTGCTGAAGTTTTCAGGAGAAGAGTACTAAAAGTTCGCCTTAACACTGAAATTACTACGCCTACATGTTTGAAGGCCTTTTTCAAGTAGAGAGATCACATATAAGCTTGTTGTCTGGAGCCTTTAAAAGAGGTCAACATCTGCATATTTACAGCAGCTCACTGAACAAACTTCACCTGTTTATAAATCGTTTGATATTAAAAATCGCCTTCACACCCATGATAAGCTCATCAGAGTATATATCGGGAACAGGCTTTTAACTCTTTCTTTAGTGAGTCTAGGCTGTAAATCGTTTACAAAGCCTCGCTGTTTATAGAAGCTATCCTCAAATAAACCACTGAACTTCTTTATATAGATTACAAACTTGTAATCGCCAAGATTGGAAAAGATTTCTGTTGTGATAAGTGCAAAACGTCCTTGTTTAAATCAAGTTTTAAGTCAACCGCCTGTAATTATACCTGGCAGCTCAGTATCTTAGGTGAAGCGTCTCTGTCACCGCTGCAGACGATACCCTGTTTTGCTGAAGTTGTAGTTTGTAGGAGAGTCGTCAAATCTCCGCTGCACATTGTAAAATTATTTCCTTGTGTTGATCCTTACCTGTACATTTTGGTCAATGGGAACCCAGATAAAGCCGCCCTGAAAAGTTCCTCCGAGGTGTCTCTGTATAAAGCTGCATACCGCCATGAGCTAGCCTTATAGCATAGTGGCATATTCAAGTCTAATAAAAGGCTTATCTCTGTGAGTCTTCAGTTCTGACCTTGGCCACCTTGGTATACATTCTGCTTCCTCGATATCCGAGGCAAGCCGACAGTAACGGCGTGGCCGCTATAAACCTCATAGTGTACAAGTCTGCTTGAACTGACATTTCAAAAACTCGCTCATCTCATATATCGCTGCTGCCGTGGCTTAATAAGCGCAGGACCAGATAAGAATACTGAGTGATTGCGGGTCTCTCATATGATGAGTCAGTCTGTCATAAAAGTGAGTAACCATTCTATTCTCGGAAGCATGAAGCCGTAGTCGGATGCCGCCAGAATACTCGTCCCAGTCGCCGCCAGAGTCTCAAGATTGTATTCGTCAATCAAATATATGTATATCACATAGCTCATAAAAGGTGATGATGGGTAGTGGTTTATCCTTATAGCATTGATATTGTTTTCCTTCAGTCACAATATCCTTTTAATCTCATCAAAATGATTGCACGGCCGAACTTTGATTGAAACTATAGTTCGTCCACACCTGCAAAGACACCTTACTGCTTAAGGTCATTACATTGTTTGGCAGTTTTTTTCAAAAAGTCTGATAATCGCATTCACTGTGGAAACTGCTAAAGTCTCTCCGTCAAAAATCGTTTATATAGATTCATATCCGGCACTCCAAGCTTAGGGAGGACAACACGCAACAAATGAAAGTTTATTTTTGCCTGAATGTAAACATGATTTATGTCGGCATACTATGGCATCTCATCAAGGCTTGGAATCATTTTGACTTATGTTAAGTCCATAGCATCAAACACCTCAGCGCCATATCTGCATTATTGCTGTTTTATAGAAAGCCACATTATCAAAGTTACCCTCGAAATACCTGCAGCTTTATTTCCATTATCTTCATGTGATATTTTGTTTGTGATAAATATCTCAAAGATACCTGAAACCTGAAAAAAGTCCTGATTCTCGCTTCAGCCGCTGCACAATTACTTGTCACTCTGTATTGCGTGTTTGTTTTCCGTCACCCGCATATTTGCTGATCAAACTCCGAAGGAGTGTCGTCCTCACAGTAACCTAAGGTCAACCATTTAATTGCTATGGCACGGCAATTTCCCACGTCCCCAACCTGGAGTGACAAGAGAGTCTTGGCGTTCCAGCAATGCACCACTTTACATTAACTGTTTACAGGTTAAAATCTGTGTGGACCACTGATGAAGAGCCCACCTGATTAGAAGTTTCAGTTCAGAAAAATGAGACTTATGAGAACAAATTTCCACACCGTTTAAAGAAGCCAGGCAAAGAGAAGAAGTTCCACTTAGTAGCCCAGCCTTGTTTTATGCGCCACAAGATGATCCGGTGGAAGTTGTCAAAGTTCATAGGGTCTGCGAAATATTTTTATATGTTGATTCATTTTACCTCTTTAATATATTATTTCATTGCACCTGTAATTCTTCGGCAAACTGTTTTGGAAGCAAAGAATATGATAACGGTGGGTATACTGCAAAGCAATACTGCAAGCATCAAAACGCCGTAGTCGGTCACATAGCCTTTCAGATTGGCAACCAGCATAGGCATGGCGTGATGGAAGTCTGGTCATTATTACCTTCGGCCAAAGATATGAGTTCCAAGCGCCCATAAAGGTAATGATAGCGGCTAGCGTAGTGGACTCATGGCAGGAACAAAAATTCTTAGTGAAGATATGAAATTCGTTCAGTCCGTCAAGTCCCGGCGGCTCTGCTATATCATAGTACGATCTGGCACTTTGTCTGAAGAGCATTATCAAAAACGGAGTTGATATGGTAGGAAACAAAAAACTGAGAGTGGTATTAAGCAGTCCCCTACTTTTGAAAAAGTCTGAAACAGAGGAATGGTACATAGCACAGCGCACCATCATGCGGCAAGAGTAGAGACATGCGTGCACTCTTACCTTGCTGCATGCGATATATTTCAAAGCCGTAGCCTGTAGCGAACAGATGAGAAAGATGCAGTGCTACGGTCATTACTATGGAGTACTTAAACAGTTTTGCCATGGAACCTGAAAATATCACCTGCTGCAGCCAGATTTGCAAAGTTCTAAAAGATAGCTGCCCGCAAGAGCGCACCTCTTATTACCTCGATACTTGTGAGTGGCACTGACAGCCATCCAGTACAGCGGAAAAACGGATATCAGTGATACAATATTAAAAATATATATTTTATTGCAGTTTTCAAGTTTAATCTACGCTTTATCACCTACTTTCATCTGGACTGCGGCAGTACTGCTACCAAAAATCAGTATAACAGAATGACATGGCGGCAGAGTAACGAAGTTCGGCACATATATGAAATGAAGAATTATGATATAATGTGACATTGTAATGGTTGAGGTTGGCAGGTCCGGCCTGTAAGGTTTACAGACTCGTCAGAGCTGCAGCGTACCGTTGGTGGACATTATCGCCGTAAAGCAAAATCATCGGCTTTAAAAGCGAATGGTAATCTTTCTGCGCATTCGATAGTGGCACCTGTCAATCTGCGGCCTCATATATCAGAATATTCGATACTTTTGAAGTCCTGCAAGATAAAGTCCTATGCTAAACTCTGTCCATTCCAAAAGCAGTGCGATAATAATTACATTCTTGCGGTAAGATTTGACAAAAGTTGTATCCGGTGTGGTGATACCGGGTGTATAAGCACGTTGTTGGACATAGCCGTACCGCAAATCAAAGATCTGAAGATAATGGCATATGATAGATAGAAAGTGAGTGGCACATGGTAAGAGTTGCGGCGTTCTAAAAAGCCCTTGAATCAAGATGCTTGTCATTACAGTATCAAAAGAGTGTAGCAAATAAAAAGCATTATGCAGAAACCTATACTATCAGGTATATAAAGGTGTTTTTCAAAAGACTGCATAAGACGGCATCGAAAACATTCTCTTTATAGTTTAGAAAGTCCTGCAAAGGATATTTTTGCACCCACACCTGTTTGCATAGACAGTAGTATGCTCTTTATCATAGGATAGAAGCTCGTACCGCTATAAGAAGTTGCAGGAGTCAAAATATCCAGCCTGAGATATTTTGCGGGTGAGAGTGAAAAATTTTTCTTGTTTCCCATCCTTCTATAAATCATAGGGCAAGACTTGACCATAGCCAAAACCCTACCCCCTGAAGTTTGACATTATTTACCCATTAGCGAAGTTTACAGTGTCCTGAATGAGTCTTAAGCGCTGTCCATCGGCACCCGCAATGATATTTGCTTAGCAGCTACGGCTACGGCACTCTTTGCTTCAGAGTAGTAAACACCTCGTAGTTGTTCTTTAGAGTCTTTGAAGCGAGTCTGTGAGAAGTTTGTAAACTTCCTCGTCCGCCGAAGAACTCACCTTCTCTGGAATCAGCTTTCTGCATTACCCGCGGGTAAACTCATGCAGCGGTGCACCGCTTGGAAGGATGCGTCATAAGCTTTGTGCTTCCCTGCAAATGTCGGTACGAAATCAACAGCCAAATCTTTCTTCTTGAAGATCCGCTTTACAGCCCAGCTTGAACCGCCGCTGTTTGAGTAGTTGGTCCTGCTCACCGATACCTGCAAGCTTTAGGAAGACGGTAACAGCCCACTGCTCGACTCAGTCCTTTGCTGCCTTATAGATCCCGCAATCCAGCAACCGCTGATGGTCTCCGCCACGTCTCGGCGTTCATAGTTGTGAGTACTGATCCCAGCTCGTTTACAAAGCACCATAACGCCTGACTTTAAGTTCCTATATGTTTCAAGAGTTTTTTAAAGTCTCGTCATCGATATTCGCCGCCGTCGGCGTCAAAGAGGAAAGCGCCTGCAGATTGAAGTATAATCATTATAATATCTGCTTCATTTTGCCTGACACGAGTAAAAGGCTTTCCTGTCTTTGTAAGACATCTTTACCGATCTCGATATATTTTATCCCGAGTCGATATCTGTAAGGTCGTCAACCTTTGTAGCCCGCCCGCTCAAGAATATCGGTTCCTAGCCGCTATAACCGTACCGTTATCAAAAGGAACACCGTAGTTTACATTGTTTAGTGGAGTAAGCCAACTATCCGGTGCAAACTGTGTGAAAATCAAATGCCTTGGTATCTGTCAGATTTGGTAAAAGCGTCGTGAATGATATCTGATTCTTTGCAAACGCGTTATCCTGCTAAAGGAAAATATCAGTAATGTGGAGAGTCTCTGCAGCACCTGCAGTATGATTCATGGTCTGAAACATCGGCCCAAGGTGTCTCACCATATTCAACTTAAAGTCCGGATGATTTGCCTGATAAACTCTTTTCAGCTTCCTTTCATAGCATTGATATTGAAAGCAGGGTCCCAACACCCAAACTGTCAGAGGTTGTCATCTGTGGCGGTTGCCAGCATTGTCGGCAGCAGATGAATCATTCGTGGAAGCAGCCTCACTGCCGCCACAGCGGACTGGCAGTCCTGTCACGATTGCGTACCAACCATAAGTGCATCTTAAATCACGAAAGTCCTCCTTATTGTCACAACCCCAGTGTCTACAGTCAATAAAGTTTGAAAAATAAGCTTAGTTAAATTGTCTCGGATTGTCTTTATTTTTATGATTATACAAGTAGATATTTGCCCATGGTAGTAGTGTACTATTATCGACTGTATTTTGTGCAGAATGTAATGCCAACATAGAAACAATATAATCAGATACGGAAAATATTGAGTGAAAGTGTATCCAATATACAAAAACTCTTTGAAAATTGAAAAATCTTTCAAAGAGTCGTAGTATTCCTGATGCGTAGAATATAAAACTAATAAAGTTGTAGAGTGTTGCATAAAATCTAGCTGTATCGTTTAATCAGCTTTTATTATATTTGAGACACACCATTGTTGGCATCGGACTTTGACATGGCGTCTATATACTTTTGCCTGTTTTGTATACAGTTTTGTGAATCTTTGATGGATAAAAGCACATTGCGAATCTTCTTCCTCTATAACCTCTGAATAGCCGCATTTTTAAAAAGATTCGGCGTTTAATATCTGGTCACCTCTGAGGCGGCACCTGAGAGCGGTATCAAAAGATTCGGCTTTCTGAGAGCCAAAAGCTCACAACAGTATTGGCACTCGCCTTGACACCACTCACATCTGAGAGCGCAGAAGTCCTTTAATCTTTGTCGACATATTCATATTGAAGGTAGCCCGGTTTTCCTATAAGGCTTTCGTCTTCATTTCTTACCGCAGATATGTATTACATTAATCTCTTTTAAAATATCGTCGAAGAGACTTTTCCATGCATAGTTATTTACAATGACCGAGACCCGAACTCTCCTATTATAAGTAAAGTAGGTTTATCATCACCAAGCCTGTAAGTTTTTATGCATCTCTGTCACCGCAAATGAAAGTTCTTTTTCTGATAGGTGAGCCTGTAAGCACCTGCCTTGTTCTTCGGGAGATACTGTAGGGTCTCAGGAAATTTGTGCAAATCTTTGGCTGCAAAACTCTGGTCGCTATCTTATTGGCAAGCCCCGGCGTGATATCGGACCCATGTATAATGACAGGGACTTTTGAGAGGTGGCGGCCTATGACTACAGGTACACTCGACAAAACCGCCCTTTGAAAAGAGGCGATATCGGGTGAGTATTTATTATATACTTTGCTTAAATGAATCCTTTGAGTACTTTGAAAGGGTCTGTGGAAATGTCTTTCAAATCAAAGTATCTTCGAAGCTTTTGCCTGAGGATATGCCTCATACGGAATATTCTGTGCCTTTATAAGACCTTCTTCCATACCGTTTGTTGCCTATGTGCTTATATCATATCGGCTTCTTTCTAGTGCGGGCAAAGTGCAATATTCGGTGGATATGTCCTGGCTAGTACTGCCACCTGTTAATATTATCTATACAGTTTCATTCTAGATTGTAGTAAAAGGTATTATATATAAGTATAATTTAACAAATATAGATATTCAAGTGAGGAAGTACAATAGTGGTACATTCCGAGCGATGTAAAGAGGAAAATCTCAGTTAAAAGAGATTATGGACAATAAAGAAATACAGACAATAGCGAAATGGAATTTGTCAAAAGGGAAATGAGCAGTAACTGTGGCGTTCCAGGTATAGGAAAAGGTAAATGCCGCAGCCTGCACACAGATACTGATAGACAGATTCAAAGTTGATGTCGGTTATCAATACAGGTATTGCAGGGTTCACTGAAAACGAAATCAATATAGGAGATATTGTACTGGCTACAGATACCAATACATGTATATGAATGTGAAGGCTTCGGCTACAAAAGAGGTCAGGTACCCAGAATGGATGTGTTTGCATTCCTACAGATGATGACAAGTAGAAGTCTTGCAAAAGAAAATCTGTGAAGAGGATTTGAAGATATTTTCAGTGTTTGAGGGCAGAGTAAGCAGTGATGTTTTTGTGTCCGATAAGGCCATTGATGACTTGAAAGAAAGTTCTGAGGCTACTGTGACTGAGATGAAGGCGCCGCCAGGCACAGGTCGCATACCTCAATAATAAAGGCACTTTATAATAAGGTCATACATCCGATAAGGCTGATGACAGTGTAAGCATGGACTACCCTGAGTTTGAGAAAAAGGCGATAGAACAAAGTAGTGACACAAAAGAAGTTGATAGAGACTATAGACGGCTGACTACCTATTGATAATAATATTCAGTTGGTATAAAATACAGATAACTTTGAGGCTTGTTTTGTCTCAAAGAGTATCATTATTTAAGTTTGACAGGCGAGAAAGATGGAGTAAGACAGTAAGTTTTGATTATTCAAAAAGCAGGAAAATTTTTAGGCTGATGAGTTACAAAATTTTAAAACTATAACATTAAAACGCAAGAGATACACTCTGTCAAAAGATCAGAGCAGGCAACGACTTGTGGGGTGGATAGATTTGCCGTGTGCTGATGACAAAGAAGAGTTTTGCAAGAATAAAGGCGACAGCAAAGAAAATAGCGAAGACTCGGATGTACTCTGGTTGGGAATCGGCGGTTCATATCTCGGAGCAAGAGCGGCAATCGAGTTTTTAAACCAGTGTTTTATAACTAGCTTGACAAGTCACAAAGAAAACACAATTGCAGATAATATTCTGAAACTCAATTTCTATCAAAATATATTGCAGATATAAAAGGATCTAGTAAAGATAAAGATTTCTCAATCAATATCATTTCAAAATCAGGAACCACCACAGATGGACTCATCAGCTCAGAGTATTCAAAGATGCTGTATAGAAAAGTACGGAAGAGAAGAAGCAAACAAAAAGAATCTACGCGACAACAGATAAGGCGAAGGAGCACTGAAGTCACTTACAAATGAAGGCTATGAAAGCTTTTATCGTACCCGGGCTGATGATATAGGAGGAAGATTCTCGACCACGTGGCAGGATTGCTTTCCGATAGCTGTAGCCGAATAGATATAGACGAACTTATAGCAGGTGCCGGCAGCAACGAGAAGAAGTGCTGAAAAAGGACTGAAGAGAACCCTTCACTTTTATATGCGGCAGTAAGAAATATCTTCTTAAGAAAGAGCGAAAGAATATAGAAGTAACAGCCAACTATGAGCTGAGTCTTCACTATGTATCTGAGTGGGCAAAAAGCAGCTTTTCGGTGAGAGTGAGGCAAAAGATAACAGAGGTATCTGCCGCTGCTAGACCCTGTATCAGACCTTCATCAATGATAGTATATTCAGGACTGGTGCCAGAATAATGTTTGAAACGGGTAGTGATATAGAAAGTCTCCTGAAATACTTTGTCAAAGAAGAAGAGACCGATACCGACGGAATGAACACCTGCAGAGGCAAGAGTGTGGACTTTGTCAACAAGTCCGCAAATGAACGGAACAATACTTTGCACATACTGACGGAGATGTCCGAATCTTAAGATAAATATCCTGATATGAGCGCATTCTCACTTGGAAGCTGTTCTTACTTATGAGTTTCATCGCAGGAGTCAGTGGATACATACTGGGTAAACCCGTTCAACCAGCCGGAGTTGAAAGCTATACAGCAAATATGTTCGCACTTCTCGAAAGCCGGGTTATGAGCCAAAAGAGAAGAACTTTTAAAGAGGCCGTTAGAAGATGTTCAGACTCTGGGGGTAGAATATTTAAAGACAATCGCATGATAAAAAGATCATGTGGCACAGGACGGTGTGACTAGCAAAGACAGAAAAGACCTGGTATTTGATACGATTAGGAGATATGTCACAAGTTTGATGTAGTGAGCCGATATGGCTTTTCGCTGAACATAGATGATTTTGCATGACAGAGGTAAGGGTCAGGTTTAATGCCGACAACTTTTATAGAACAGATAGACTTTGACTATCTTGAAATACAGATAATGATTAATGGGGTCTGATTTATTTTGCAAAGAATATATAATGGAGGAGTATATATGGGGAACCATATTAGACTATGAAAGCTTTGAGGCAAAATTGCTTTGTTTGAGCTGATGACACTCAGTACGGAAGAACAAAGACGAAGAATATCCTGCTCGGTTTATACAAGGATACCGGCAATTTGTCCTACATACCCGATACTTTTATGTTTAAAAGGAACTCTGTATCATCATAGGCAACCTACCGAGGGCGAGGCATAGGGATGCCCTAACAGATCTGCGGATGGATGAGTGATCTTTCGTCTTTGACAGAACAGCTTCTGTGATCTGGAAAAAGGTAAGTGACTGAAAATAATACAAAAAGAGTATTATGATGATATGAAAGCTCAAGAGAAAAAGTTCTTTGGTGAGCTTGATGACAAGAAAAGTTTGAGGTATAGCGGATAGAAGGTGCGGATGAAACTTGACACGGATAAATATGAATTCATATTTTGAAGAGGCTTCAAATACGGAGAAATAGATGCGCTGAAAGGATAAGGTAGACGGGATTCAAAACATCATGAAGCTTATGATCTGTATGAAAGAAGACAAAACGTGTAAGTGATGATAGAAGATTAAAGAATTGAAAGGGAAATAAAACAGAATCATGAGGTACTTCTAATTTGAAGGAAGATACTCAATGTCCAGAAGAAAGCAATGTGATATTTTTTTACAAGGGAGAGAGTTGTTCTTACTCCTCCTTTGTTTTGGTAGGGTCATAGTTTATTGAGGGCTTTCTTGTAAACAGATTTAAACTCATACAAAGTTCAAACTGGAAGTGGATGATGAATTGAAGTAGAGTTTTGTGACGGTATATAAGTTTGGAAACGGTTTAGATATTCAAAAGACGGAGGGTATCTGAAAAAAACGGTGAATGTTGTGACAGCGTGAGATGATGTAACAGATCGATACCAACGGGTGCGGGTAATAGTTCTTTGATGCGGGCATGGATAGTGAGCTATACATGGAAGGAAAGAGGGTGGTATGACACGGAACTTCCATGATAAGGAGGTAGTGTGCGGTGGTAAGTGCTTGTAAGAATCGAGGTCTACAGGATATAGTGTTTTGATAATGAAAAAACTTTGATATAATTGTAAAATCAAAACTCAGGAGACGGTTTCTGCAGATAGCGGATTTATTCTGATTGAACCGCACTTTTCGGCATTCCAGTATTTGAAGGAATGAGATGGGAAGAGGGTATTCGTGATTTTCGGATAGGCAAATATGCCCACAGAGCGGGGCGGTTTTACGTTGAATCTGTCTTCGCTGGTTGTGGTAAAGTATCTGATAAAATAACTTGGCAACGTTTCGGACGGATTGTATTTTTTCTATCAAAGAATAGGAAGGTCACCAAGCTGCAAAGACGATAGAAGGAGAATGATATATGCAGACGAGGAGATACAGACTGTGTATATAAAACACCGAAAAGTTCAACTGCGCTTGTATATATTCAAAGACAGAGGCGTATGTTTAAAAAAAGAGTTTGTGAGATTAATAAACTTGATGTGCAAAAAGATATGGGATGGCGTAAAAAAACGATACATATAATGAATATACTGTGGTAAAAAACAGCGGAAGCCTGGGATGTGTCATCTAAGGGTGATTGTAAAGAGTTGGATTTTTATCAGGTTTAGTAGTGTTTGGGGATAACGACTAGAGGCATAGTGCTCAAATAAACACGGCGAAGGAAATTGGTGGATAGTGTCAGGAGTTGATGCATTGGTGAATGGTGTAAGCTGGGTATATTCATATTGAGCGGAACATTGCGAGGGGTGATAATTTCATGTTTGAAAACGATAAAGGTTTTTATTGAAAGATAGGCAAGTCATTAAAAGAAATCAAAGAAGTGACTTTTCACTTGCTATACTGGTAGAGGAATGGAGTTCCTGACCTGTGTGCCCAACTGGATACATAGGGAAGTGGTTGAATATAGGTTGGAAAGAAGTACCTAAGAATCTTTTTCAGAATTGGACGCAGAGCGTGGTTGCGGGGCTCGGCAATGACGCCAATGTGGCAATTGGTGAAGGTGGGGCAAGAGCAGTCATTGGTCAAAGATGTTGTGATGGTAACATCACAGGTGTAGGCGGAGGCATCAGGCTGCAAGATAGCCGTGGGAAACATGACTTGGCGGTGAGATAGTGGAGCGCAGTGAGGGAGAGTCGGAGACCGAGGGTGTAATCATGGCGGTGGGCTGTCTGACAGATATCCGAGGCACAGGAATAGTCAGAGGTGCGAAACTTTTGAAAAGAACAAGACTTGTACTGATAAGATCCGCGCCAGTGATGATGATGCTGTGCCGGAGACAGGCTAGAAGGGTCGATATAGCAAATACCGGAATAGTTTGGCATATATAGGCAATGATGGAGATCCAGATATTTGTAATAGGCGGGGGAAGTCAAAAGTCGGAGATTTTGAGACGGTGATAGAAGGTAATTATATACTACATGACCTATTTACAAAGAGCGTGATATAGTAAAGCTGTTTAAACGATGCCGAATATACGGCGCCGCAGCTTGAATATCATAGTCGGGGTTGACTTTTGTGATTAAAGTTTATCATGTGGGGTTATGCAGATGAAACGAAAAAGTATTATATCTAATGAAGCAGAGGAGAATTTTATTTTTACGTTTTATTACTTTTTGTCTATCCACTTGCATATGTAGAAGTGGGTAACCTTTAATTTGCAGATAGATATGATAAACGAAACTGCTATATATCATTATTTTCACTCCAATCTGTTGTCAGATTAGACACAAAGGGTTATAGCAGTATTTATAAAAATTATATTTTTTAAAAATACTTTCATATATAGGCTTGTTTTAGTAGGATGTGTGGATATAGTGTCAGATAACGAGTCAACAGTATGGTCTTGCTGTTTGACTTAGGAGGTAGTACCATAAGATTTGAATGAAGGTTTTAGGATTGGCATGGAAGCTTGTTTTGGAGTATGTGTAAAGAGATACCAAGGAATGCCAGTGCGGTAGGGAGAAGGTGTAGTGAGAGTGAAAAGTGTTGAGGGTGCTACGTTGAAGTTAAAAAGTAGGATATAAAATGAGTTTGCCAACAATATGATGTCATATGATGTATGGTGGGCAAGATATATGAGATCCTGCATCGGGATGATATCAAAGAAGATGCAAGGAGAGTGGTAAGTATGGGCAGTCTGAAAGAAACTTTACTATTTGATGACGGGTGACAGCGGATATCTATTACAGGCTGTAAGCGGTACGGTGAGATATCCTCAGCTAAAGGGGAAGATAAAAGTCTAAGTGATGTAATGAGTCAGTTGGAGCAACAGGAAGAAAGGGACTTGAATCCAACAATGAATTTTTACAGTTGGGATGGGTGTGAGGACTGTACTGTTTGAGGTCGAGGATATCACTTAGTATCTTCAGATAAAGATAAAATGTATCGACAGTGCGGTTGGTTATTTGATGATAGAGCAATTGACAAAGCCGGAGGCGCAGACAAAAGCACGAAGAGGCTGTAGCACCGGAAGTGTAGGGTGAAAGTACAATAGCAAAAAAGTGATGTAAATTTACATAATGATATTAAGAAACGGATGAATATTGAGAGATAATTATGGTTGATTTTATCTGTCTGTCATAAAAGGTAATTATATATGTAGTTAAATGATGCACAAGTGATTTTATTATTGCATTAGGAATAAAAGATGAGTATAAATATAAATAAATTACACAATATAATGATGGGAATGTTAAATAATGAATAAACTCAGAAAATTATAAATGGTTTTATATATTGTTTGACAAAGCATTTGACAAAGTAAGTATTCATAATATTATATACATACAAGATGACATATTAATATGTAGTGAAAGGTAGAGTGAATATATGGATGAAGGAAAGATTTATTAGTACGATTGTCAGATGCCCGGTGCATTCTGACTTGAATCTGGGAACTGACTTGAATCGGTTGAGATTCAAAATAATGTGCAAATCGTTTGACAAACTATAAGCTACTGAAAATACATTCATATAGCGATTTTGTAACATAACTATGGTATGATTTTAAACTAGAAAAGACTTCAAAGTATATATTAAAAGTATCCTTGTGAGTTGTTTTACGTTCGAAGAAATATAGGTATATTTCGTCCGATATAATTAAATCGCCGGATGTAATATATTAAACAGTGTATGAGTATGACAAAAACATATAGGAACCTTGTATTCGGCAGGTAAAATATCGTGAGGTAGTTTGATTAAAAAGGAGCATAGGTTGCGGCAGGCTTATGCAATTTGCCTTGTTCTTTTGTATTTAAGCACTGCGAGGCAGGGTGGTTGATAACTGAGGAGAGGTGGAGATACTGGATTGTTCCAAATAACGGCGGTGACTGATGCTTGTGGTAAGTCGGTGAGTTATGGTTAGTCTGGGTGATAAGAGGTAAAGGATTCAATCAATCCAGGTGACAACAATTATATTACCTTTAGTTGACGGTGCTTATGACCAATCGTGGCACAGACCATGGATTGAAGATGTGACAATGGGTTGTTGGTTCATTGCGTGATTGTAGGCGTAGGGAGAAGGTAGAGTATAGTTCAAAGAGAACGAAAGAAGTATCTTTTGAAGAAGGTGTGATGCAGACAGGCTTGATGCTGGAAGGAAATGCGATAGACAGGAACTGTCTGGGTGCAGTATATTACTGTGATGATGGAGTAATGTATGAGACCAGTGGTTACTTCATCACAGGTAGGAGAATTGGTTTATTTGAGAAGGTGAGAAATTATGGTGAGTACAGATGGTTCTATTTCGAAACAATTAGAAAGTATCGCAAAAGATATAGATCAGATCAAGACAGAGAGATAAACGAAAGGTATATCTGTTCGATGAGAATGGGGGAGATACCGCAGCTCACTCAGAAGTAGCTAGTGTAAAGCAGATCAAGCAATGCAGGTGTTAAGCAGGTTCAATTGATACAGACGGTGAAATTAAAAGACGGATATTGGGATATTTTACAGTTGAATGAGGGGATGAGTCAGGAGACTATGATTACGGCATAGAGTTGAGTTGGAAACTGACAAAGGACGGCAATGTAATAAAAGCATGATAGCTAATAGTGCTTGGAAGAAGATACGCTTTTGACGAGATAGGCTGTATGAGACAGATTTGTTACAATGCTTGGAAGACGGAACATCTGACTGAGATTTGATGTGATGAGGAATATGGAAGATTTTCTAGACGCAGCTAACTCACCTATAGAGTGTCTATAGATAGAGGAGATTGCACCTTCTTTGTATTTAATGAGTAATTGACGGATCTAAGGATTACAGGAGAAGTATGGTATCTTTGAGAGATATAAATGCTGTATTGGATCAAGAATAATGGAACATGGGAGAAGTGTAATTTGAAAGAATGATGGGAAGTTTATTACAATGGTCTTTAGACTTGATGCCGACGGAGATCTGTGGCTATATACTACGATATCTGTGAATGTCACGGAGAATATTGTAGTAGACAATAACGGAAAGGAGGTAAGGAACCAAGATACTTAGACGGAGAGGGTAACTGATAGTGGTTTAGAATCAAAGTTTGTAGTGAGTAGCTGATGACAGACTGAAAGAAAATTTGTTCTATCACTAGACTTACTGCCGACAAGAATGAGAGATGGGAGAGGGAAATTATTTGCTAATGACGGAGTAACAATCTTGACAGGATTTCGTACTTTGGACAGATAGTTGGAGGAGAGATATGAAGAAAGAATATTAGATTGATGAAGCAGATTGTCGTTGCGTACTTTCTGCCGCTATGATATTCACTACGGCACCATATCTTGGAGGTATGTAGTTTAAGGCGGCTGGGTTGTACTTGAAAATACAGACTTGCTGTTGGATGCTAAGTCCTGCTGTTACGCCCGAGAAGGGATTTGACAGACCGGATGGTATAGGCAGTGTAAAATTACAGCTATATGGGTACGGTATAAATGTATATTTGTACTGAAAGCACCGCGTATGCATTTTGAGTGAGTAGCAACAGTTAAACTATCTGGTAGGTGGTGCGTGGCGATCCGCTTATATTTATTATCGGCGATAACAAGCGATGCTGCGGCAAGAAAAAAAAAAGGATATTGTGATAGTTATACTTCCGGAAATTATGACCGTTGGTGCCTGGCAGTTAAATCTGCTGGTACTAATTGGGCGTTCTATTGGCGGATTGGCGGGTCTATGTTTGACAGTCCGTACTGTCAACTAGAGACCTGTTGCAACTTTGACTGTCGGGTGCACCTACGAAGCGACAGGGTCCAATGCAACATATGGAAAGTTTTTGCAAGTCGTGGAAACGGTGTAACTTGTTTCGGCACCAGGTGGGGAATATTGAAGCAAGAACGGAGTTTAGACTTACTGATGATAATGAGAACCTGATGCTAAATATATGGTATATAATGATTGGCTAATAATCAGGACTTTTGGATAGGTAATGAACTGACACTCAGATGGGATACACCAGGTGCCTATAATAAGAAGTTTGGTGAGAACCATCTGTATATGCAGTGACTTCAGTTCATTAACATATGGTAATCTACATTTGAAGTAAAAGTGCGGTGCGGATGAAGAGAGTTTGGGAGGACGATGTTCATCTATTGTCGGTGTTTTCTATTCACTTGGCTTTTTAAAGAATAAAGACCCTGAAATTTATATTTATCCAGGTGATAGGTGGTTTTGGTTCAGATTTAATTGGGCGCTACATCAGATGAAGTCAGTACTGCTATGGATAAGCAAGGGATGATGTTTACTATGTAGACTCTTAAGCTATACAGGTCCTAGTATAGGGTTTCTTAGGAAGCCTTAAGAACATCAATGATGCGGGTTAAAATAATGCAAAGTAGAGGCTTAAAGAAGGTATATATCTTGCAAAGGATGTAATAGTAGATTCAATTATCACAATACCTGCAGGTTGCTTGATTGAGTCAAGTCCATATGATGAGAACTATACTGCCAGTACAAACGACTAGTGGGTATTAGACTCGTATAACCTGGAGAGCACTGTACAAGAACTGTAAAGAGAGCAAGTTCGTTATAAATGATTCGCTTTAAAGGACTGATTCAGAACTACACCTAACTTATAAATGTAAAGGTGGACGGGTGACGGTTCGGGTGCCAATGTGTCAATAGCTACAGCACCACTTATCAGTGTTTCAACGGTGCTTTAAGATTGCAAAGAACATTACAATGCTAAGGTGAGTGGGAGATAATGTGTAAGTGCCATATTAATCAGCGGTAACGACAGTGTTAGTGCAGATCTTAGTAGGGTGTTCGGCATCTGTCAGCGAAATATCAACAGATAACGTTCGGCGTGGTTATTATTGATGGTGTTGCAAGAATGATCATCCGCTTGTGGTCGTGTAATATAAATACAGGAAATCAGTTTAACGGTGAAGATAAAATATTGCCGCTGCAAAGAATGCTAAGTAAACCCAATAACAGTGAATGTTTGGCAGAGTGGAAGACTTTGGACGTATAGTGTGGTGGTGTCAGCTGATTGAGGCAGAGTGGACAGTGCAACTTGTATAGCAGATGCAGATAGATAAAATTTGTGGCACCGTTTCAGTTTCATCAGGTAACTTACTGGGTGATGGAGAGGTGACATCAATAACGTATTACGTCGATACGGTACCTGGGTAGATGCGAGGTTGAAGGTCGGTACAAAACTAAAATGCCAAGCTTCCTTTCTGAGTTCAAGGTGCAGTTTACCTATACAGTTTCATTTGAGAATGAAGACGGGTGATGCAGTTCTTATGTCAGATCTGACAAGAGGTTTGAGACTATACTCGGGAGTTCATCGCAAATCCGCAATGTATAACATTTGCTAGCCACCCGTTCAGGATATCAATACTGCTTCTGACTTATGCAGGCTATGTATTTGATACAGAAGTGGATCTGTGGTACCATTTGTAGTAAATGCCACAACAGGTAATATAACAGGTAAGACTCAGACAGAATGGATATTGTAATCAAGTACAAGAGTAACCTGATAGTCTATAAGTTTGATTCAAGGGTGGCCTAATGTACCTGATAGAACAGAGAGTAATATTAGACTTTCATTAGTTTACAACATTACCGACACTTGTCAAAGAACTTCTGGTATTTGATAGATGGTATACTTATACAGACGGTGACGGTGATAATGCGTATATCTAAACAAGGAGAATCTGCAGCAGATGTGGATACAGGTGGATATCAAACCCTGCCGCAACAGCAGCAGGGCGTTGTTCACCTATATGCATGTGGCTCTGGGACCTGAATATTCTGCTTATTACAACAGTGTATAAAAATACCAATGCGATGATACTGATTCGACAGGAGACAGATGGTGACATCAAATGACTAAATCTGTAGATGTTCCACCAACAATTCTGGATATAGGTATCATTCAGGAGCGGCAGTTCTTCGCGTAGGTACGGTAGCTACTGAACCCGAAGACCTACTGATGTTGGATTTTCAGCATTATGTTGACAGGCGTCGCATTGTGTATCTGGCATTGACAGACGTTACGCTGTTGATCCTAGCCAGACATTTACATATACTAAAGTAATGATGCGGCGGGAAATGATCTGGTACCTCCAACATCTAGTTAAAGAGAGCTGTGTAGCAGGAGCAAATGCAATGCCTTGATTACATCTATAGTAGGTGGTTTATATTAGTAATTTGGTGTTACTGCAGTGATGGAATGATGATCCTACAAATTATGTATTAGGACTTAATTATATAAATCCTGATCAGGCTTGCAGCTGTATTTGGAATAAACGATACGATGCGGCTTTGGTGGATTTATGCTGAATCAGGATGTAACAATTGTTTATAAGTATAATGGGTTGACGGCGTTTCTGGAAACTGACAAGAAGATATTATGACAGAGTGACATCAAAATTCTGGTAAGTTCAGTTGAAGGAATTACACCGGAGTGCAATAGCAGCAAGTATTCCACACTTGAAGCACAGTAGAGATAGCTTTTACGGTTATCTTTTGATGCGTTCAACAGGAGTTGTAGATCCGGGCAGGACAGGCAACTATAACCCCGCAAACGGTGATATGACCGAAATAATGCCGCTTGTAGGAAACGGAGTAAGAGGTGTGACTTTAATCTAGCCGAGATGCTTCGTGGGGAGAAATGCATGTTGCGGTAACAACAGATACCAATTATAATCACGGGTATCAATCGGGCCCGCAGGCACCGACATGGTACTTGTAAGTGATGGTATCCTGCAGGCAACGTGGCAGCTTATAATTTCAACAGATTGAAATTGGAAAGGTGTTCCTACAACATCAGCCGACAGATATTACGTTTGAGGCCATGATGATGCGGCAGCAACAATACCTGTAGTCGGAACAAGTATCTGGAATACAGATACAACACCTATTACAATCTATGCCAAGTTTGTAGAGGACCCAAGTCAGTGGTTCGATATCAACTTTGCAGCCGGAAGCAACGGTTCACCAGCCCGCAACGCTTTATGTTCCATATATTATGGAATCAGATATTTACAGCTACCATAAGCACCTGTAGCTAATTACATATTTAACGGTTAGGATCTCAACGGAACACCCATGGCGCGATGCTGACAAATGATGCTGCGTCATATACTGCAATATTCAGTCAGACCCATACGGTACAAATACAGGTAATATCACACCGACAGGACGTATCGGAAACGACGGTAGCGGTGAGATAGTAATAGACGGTACAACACCTGGTAACGTATATGTTATCAGCGATCCTAACGGTAACATAGTAGCGGTAGTTCCGGGAGATTCGGTAGGTAACAGAACAGTAGTTCCAAACTTATCCCGGTGCTCATAGCAATGTGGCCAGGAAGGAACACCTGACACGGTAGCAACTGTAGGTCAGCCTATTTCTTCTTTAAAAGTAATCGGTATTCACACCACAGGATGTATATATTTTGCCAGTGAGACAGCAACCAATATCGGATACGATCCCGACAATGACGGTATGGCACAGATCGTTATCAACCGCAGATCCTGATGTGATTTTGCACTTATAGACGAGAACGGAAATGTCGTTCCATACCCGGTGCGAAGCAACGGCTGGATGACTGTATAGTTAATCCTTCAACAGTTACTTTCAACAATCCCCCTAATGAAACTTATACGGTAAGAAAGAAGGGCGACAGCTTCATTCCGAACCCGCTCACTAAGCTTCCTGACGGTAATCAGATAATAGCAAACCCTGGAGATATGGCTGACGCACCTAAGTACGTTGTAGAGACTAAGGACGGTAGCGTAGTATCTGTAAGAACAACAAGTGTCGGAAACGATACATATGATCAGGCAAAGGCAGGAGAGACAGTAACCATCTGAGGCAGACCCCTGTTATTTAAACGGCAAGAACTTCCTATACTGGTAGTTGCACTTGGGAAGAGCTGTAGGAGTAGCGTAACATTACGCTGACTACACATTCACTCTTCAAATTCAAATATTGTACTTAAGGCTGTATATGAAATCCCACTCAAGATAGCAGGTGACGATGTGTGGATCTTACAGAGACAATAAGAGGCGGTAGCGCCGGTGAGTTCGGACTTGATCCAAACCAGATTCCGGGACTTGCAAATACACTTACAACACCGCTTGACAGATCACTTAACAGTGTAAACGGTGCAAACATAGAATATAAGGTTGTATTCAACAAGAGAGACGCAAAGACAAATGAGAAGACTGCTGTAAACCTGTTTCAATTTCAGGTATCGACCATCCTGATGCACATACAGCTGCATACGGACTTGATATCCAGCTTGAAAGATATGTAAACGGCAGATTGTAAACAACGGTACGGTTAAAACTGTCTCAAATGCAATAGTTGATGTGATAGCACAGCTTCGCAGAGGATGTTGATCAGCTTGATTATCAGTGATATGATGTAAAACCTGACAATGCAGGTGGGTTATAAACACCCGTTGAAGCAATTACAACCGATGGCAAACAACGTGACTTTCAAGTCTTAAGGTAACTTGCAGATTCATATGTACTTGTTTACTCAAAGACATTCAAGGTTACATCCATTGACAACAAACCCTGTACTTGATCATTTACACTTGAATGATATAAGCAGAAACTTCTATAAGAAGTTCAAGGTAAGAAGAAAAGAAAGCGTAGAAGACAGCTACTATTCAAGGGACTATGCGGCAGTCACTGTATATGCACAAAAATGATGTAGCAATGCACTTGTAACACTGTTTGAGGATATCTACGTGTACAGCAGACTACAAGAACTGGTCAAAGAAGGAAGATAAGCTTCAGTATACGACACAACAAGCCCTGTAACAAAGAGAATGGTTATTTACGCTTACTACTCCGACAACAGAAAAGAAGTAGCAAAGGTGTATGGATCTTGATACTATCGGATATAGGTAAAGATCTACAGGAGACCCGTATCTTGTGGCAGGTGTGAGGTTGTTAAGATCAACGAGGCACTGCATTATGCATTCTAGACTCTCAGACAGGCAAGAGATCTTGTAGCTCCTGACGTACCAGTATATCTCAGACAGGCAACTGGGCAGAGCTTCAGCAGGCTATCGATGCAATTTAGCACATCAATATACTCAAAGGGTGCGATGAGAGGCTGCAAGAATAACCGGGTGCCAGTGGCGTGGTAATTCATCATGTAGAGGAAGTAAACTTTGATGCCGGGTGAGAAGTCACAGTAGAACATGCCATCAACGAAGGAAGTAAGTGTAAGAGCATTTGACTTGAGTTGACGGAAACTGGAGAGAATTTGTAACCGTGGATGGTATTTGTCCTTAACGGAGGAACACCTACATCGATATGTGGGGTATGGGATCACCGATGACAATACCGGAAAGAAAGTATCACGTTGTAATATTTGACGGTCGCTCAACCATGGCAATGCGGTTGCATATGACCCAAAGAACGGTAATTGGTACCATATGAATACCAACGAAGGCCCTGACATTGGGCAGATGGTAAGAGGTGGGTAAAGGATCCTAAGACAAAAAGTGGTATTAAGATGAATGACAATACAGGTATCCTGTAACAGGCTGGCATCTGATAAGCAGACGGCAGATGGCAGGTACCATCTGAATTAAACGGTGATATGGTAACAGGCTGGCAGAATATCGCGATGGTATTACTTAACACCAATACACCTGAGAAGACATATGAGTGATGCCGCTTCGTGGAACTACCTGAATAATAGTAAGACTATGGATTCATGTATGCCGGAGAGAAGACTTGGACGGATACAGTGTAGATGCCAATGGTGTTGGCCGTGACATAGGAGAAGAAGAAAAGAAAGACAATAAAGTAAAATTATTTATGACATTGTCTGCGAGTATGGGCGGTTTGATGGTGTTCTCGCACCGGCAATGTCGCATATGCAGCCAATGTTAATCTGGTTTTGATTTGTGAATTGCAAAAGATTCACCGTTGGCAGGCAATTGGGATAGACAGCGGTGCTCAACCCGTCGGAAGTGCATAGCAAGTGACTATAACTTACAGGCCCGGTAGTGGTGGCGGAAATGGTTTAGTTAGACGCTACAGGAGTCGCTAACTCCTTATACAATGTAAGAGGAAAGACGGGCGTCACTTGGACTAAACGGATATACTATTGATAAATGGCTTGATGCATCAGTGAACGGAAGAGCGGTTGATAAACTTGATATTCCTAGCATATCAGGAATTACATATTATGCGAAGTTAAAGTCTGACGAACTAACGCTAGAACCTTATGTTACATAGGAGGGCAGTGGTTCACCGGCATATTTATAAACGAGTAATACAGGGAGCTGAGTACCGACACAGATACCGGATCCGAATATAAACAGGGTATCCTGTTCTACTCCTATTCAGACAATGCCTCTAGAATACCAGGATATACAGCGGCAACAGCTGTAGTTAGCGGTGCGGGGCAACGGCAAGATTTGACGGCAGTATCTAACACTGAATCTTACATCAAACTATGTTTCGTTAAGACTACCAATATACGTTATTATCAAGATACTATAGTATCAGCAATGAAACATTTAATGTAAAGGTATATGACAGAGTTTGGAAGAATATTTCCACCACTCCGGGAGGTTTGGAAAATAACGGAACAGATATAAATTCTCAAAAACAGAGAACTTCAGCTAATGTTACAGGTCAAGTTTTAGATGATTTTTCGTAGATAATACAAACGGAAATATGGCAAGATCTGGCTCAACAGGTCCTGAAAAGAGATATTCTGACCCCAAACCTAACAATTCATCGGCGCAAGTAAACCTTAGATTGGCTATCAAGGGAGGAGACTACTCCACCTGGCGAGACACAGTTTAACGGCAGCATTGACAGCAGCGAATGCAGATCTTTTAGGCTATTTCATGACAACTGCCGGAAATGCACTGTATACCAATATAATTCCGGCAAAAGATATTGGAAGTTATGTAGCTATAAAGGATTCAAATGATGCCGATCACACAATAGCAGGTATGATACCTAACCAAAATGTCACTATTACATACAACTACTATGACAACCCTAACTTCACTACAAAGGTTGCGGTAAAGTATGTTGATGATAACGGTGTGGATATAACGGATAAGGTAATAACCAATAATCCTTCATTGTTTACATCAGATGCCGGAGTTACAACTCCTACTGTCGGAACAGTATATAAAGATGCAAATAATGCTGTATATATTCCTGTAGCTGCTTCACAGGCAAACTATCAGGTACCTGTACCGATAATAGATGAGTACATAAGTTATCCGGGAACACCTGATAAGCGTCCTACTATAGATACTGAGGATGCAATAAGTTGGAGTTCATACAGATTCGGTACCAGTGGAGCGACAACATCTTCAACATCTGCTTATACACGGGCAGCTGAAGGATGGGGAAGCACACATCCTTACTACAATATAACAGTTGATAGAGATGGTGACGGTATAGCTGATACACCGTTAAAAGATGGTAAGTTAGTGGTTACATATACGACAGATCCGAACCGAATCACAGGTGTTGTATTCAGTACAAATACAGGCGGAAGGGTAGTAGTAGATCAGGGATTGCCTACACAACATGATTGGGATCCCGCTTCAAATCCGACAGATTCCGTCACAATGGCAAGAGAGAATATCGGACCTGCACCTAATCGTGACTATGAGCTTACTATTCCTGAGAGCATTTTGCCTACACCGGTTGCGGATACAGGATATGTATTTGACAAGTGGACATATAATAATTGCAACTTTACGGAGGTTCGACACATATACAGGTATTCCGGAAATCGTCCAAATGTAAATTCAGGCAAATTTTAAGGAAGATCCTAGTGCTTGGAAAGAGTATCGCTTCAGAGCGGGAGACAGCCATGTACAGCTTCTTGCCGGAACAAGTGCAAAGGTACTTGGAATAGATGCATCAGGAAATCCTAGAACATCAATACCGTTTAGTGACCTTGCAAGTTATACAACAGTTGCAGGTGGAGGAGTTACACTGATGTCTCAATTTACTATATCAAAGTGGTGTGACCAAACTTAAATGAAATTAATCCACTGATGATATCAGCATTGGCAGGGCAGGAATTTACAGCATACGGTAAGCGAACAATCTGCAACAACTTATACACCGACAATAAGTCGATTGATGCGCGGTACTGACACTCAGGATTGACACTATCAATCCTGCACCGCAGACATAAGACTGGACTCCATGTTGTTACAGACGATAACGGTAAGTGTGGTTGCAGAACCGGGAACAAGGCTTGTTGGAGACGAAATATGCATTGAAACTTCTTGGTACCGGAAACACAAGGTAAAGCTACTGCAGAACCTTCACAACAGGAGTAGTGTAGGAAGTCATTCGGCGGAGAAGGGAGATCCGCCCTTCAACTCAGGTCAAATACCTGCTGGTATTGAATGCACAAAGGATTGAAGATCCGCACATCCGGAAGATATCTATAATAGTAAACTACAGCACCGAATGCTGTAGCGGCGACTGTTGATCCGAACGGAAATGTATATCTGCATACAGCCTTCAGGGAGGTTCAGTTACATTGATAATCTTGATCCAAATACTGTATACGGTAGTTCCGTATCAACAGATACAACTTCACCGCGGTAAGAGCAGCCACAGGCGTAGGGGCAGGTTGATACCGGAAATCTGATTATCGGTGCCAGCTACAAGGTAAATTTACTGACAAATGATGCACCGTTACCAGTATTCTGGTTGACGGAAGTGTAGTGATCAGACTTGGATCATGGGAATGGTCAAAGAGTTGAGATAGTAGGACAGCCGATAGATAACAACGGTAACCTGTTCAGTAAGTGGGTTGTTCTTTCACAGAATACAAACACACCTAACAATCAGGAAAGCAATATAAGACTTTCATTTAAGATGCCTGCTGACCGTTGTGGCAAGGCAGATGTTTGCAGGAAGTAATAGCGGATTGGAGTAAGTAAATGACAGCTGGTCACCTTACAACAATCAGAATGTGGTACTGCATGTAATAAATGATTCAGGAAACTTAGAATCTATATACATAAGCAGGCTGTATCATATACAATGAAGAATTGTAAAAGATTCTATTTCAGAGCCACATTATAAGGGATTGTTTGAACTTACAGTAAAGGTTCAAAAGCAGGTAGGTACAGGTTGGATTGATTATGTTGATCCTTCAGGAAGCGATATAGATCTTGATACAAAGATAGAAACAGGAGTACTGCTTAGAACAAGACAGTATCATCTGCATGAGGCTACAGCTCAAATGCCTGGAAGTATCAACAAATGATAACGGACTGACAAATTATGCGATCCTAATTATAACGGATGGTTTGAGCTGTATTGACAGCCGGAAAGACCTTATGGATTCGGATATGTAGGAAATGACAATATGGTTGACTTCAGCAGTATAACAGGTAGAGTTGTTACATCAGTTGAGGTTAAGGGAGGAAAAGCACTAAAGACAGCTGAAAGTCAGTATGGAAGTGCAATTCCAAGCATTGGTGCAAAGGTAGAAGACAGAAATACAGGTTTGACTTGGACATATGTAGGACTGAGAAAGAGTGCAAACGGAGTTGGAAATGTAGATGAGAACGATATAGTAAACGGTGCTGGGACAGCATTACCATACTATACAAATGATCAGGACTACAGAAATCAGCTTAAACGGACTTCACGACAGTATTGCAAAGGCAGATGCACTCGGGAGCAAGTACAACGCGGCAGATGTAGCTGCTGACAGGCAAAAGCGCAAGCTAACACCACTTTGGCAAGAACTGCACCGGAATATGGCACTTCACCTGAACTTGCTAAGGTATTGATGAGCTGAATGCACTTTAATAAGATGGGGCACAGTGCCGGCACCGAAGCCAACAATGACGGTGGCGGTCGCCGGAGGTTCAGGCGGCGGCTCAGGAAGCTCAGGCAGAAAAGCTGCAGTCGGACAGAAACACAGACTTAGAGTAGGTCAGACGGTAACTGGGAGTTATTAACCGCAGAGGAAACAGTTAAAACCTGACAGCAGGGGTATTTAACCCAGCAGGCGGAAGAGTAAAGGGCTGGGCTTATCTAAGCTATACATACGAGGGTCGACAAAGTCCGAATGGTATCACTGGTGATGACAATTATGAACTCGATGGTTTTAGACGGAAATAAGAGTGTATATCTGTCAATGAATCATAACGGATCTGTGGTGAGATGGCCGGGATGGCATCACGACGGTCAGGACGGTAGATGGTATTATCTTGACGCAACAATTGAGCTAGTGCATACAACTGGAGCAAGATAGGAGGAGAGACATTTAAACCCACAGCACCGGCACAGATGGTTCTATGATAGTGCTGCAGGCAGATGGAATTTGGGAGACGTGAAGACATCTTGGTTCAATGTACAGAATGAAATACACCGACGTGATATTATAAAATGAAGTGAGCTTGGTAAGATAACTGAGTAAAGACATTGTGGAGGCTCTCGCACTTAGGTAGAGCCTTTTTTATGTGTTTACCTTTTTTACATAATTTACAAATAATACGATATATCTTTAACATATAAAATGATATCAATTGGTAAAATTAGAAAAATGATAAATAATTATTAACGGAACATTATAAAGGCTAATCTGAATTTTGTTGGTTCTTCAGGTGTTAGACGTATGAGAGTTGTGTTGCTTCTGTGATGGTTTATATGGAAATATGATTGTGTTTGCAAATCATCTGTATTGTCCGAAAGTTTCAGGTTTTGTGATTTCACAATGTTAATATATGATGTGGAAGCAAAGTCCTATAAAAATTGATAATATAATAGAGAGAAAAAGTATGAAAAAATAAGAACAAATTTTAAGTAAAAGTTGAGAAAATGCATCGGTGGCATTGGCTACCGCCATGGTTATAACTACGGCGCCATTTGTGGATGGAGCGAGAGCACCACCTGTAGACAATGTTGAACTGATCCGGTGCACTTGACAGGTGCAATGACGGTATAACGAGGGTGAATGAGTATGGACATTTTCACTACATATGATTATACTCCAATTTTATGGTCAGCTTGGTACTGTATAGCAGGCAGATATGGAATGTGTTAGTCTGCCGTCAGAATCAGTTTCAAACTATCAGGATGGTTGAGGAAACTTTAACTATCCTAATGGAAATACTCCTGGTAGGTGATCCGCAAACATCTGAGTGGGATTTCTTATATCCGGATATTACACATGAATCATACTTGATATTGGTGCGATTCTTGATCCGATGCTGTATTGCTGATCCAAGAAAGATTTGCAGGAGGGACTATGAACAAAATCGGGTATTTGGTGCAAACTGGGGTCCACCTATATAGGATTTGGACAGACCGAGAGCATATGAAGCTAATCTTACGATATGATGCCTGTAATATCTCAAGAGATATTAAATATGAAGCAGATGGATTACATACCCTGACGGGAAGAAGTAATAATCAACTGATACTGCACCGCCTGATCATATCTGTTATGGGAATCTATACGATGGTAAGTAAATATACCAAAGGGAATAGAGTTGTTGAGTTAAAATACCCGTGGATTGTAAATGCAAAATATGGTCCAGGCACTGTCATCAAGTAATGATAAGATAGTGGATGGAAGTAAAGCCTTACAGCAAGCAAAAATTTATTGTAGTGGATATGGTTATAATCAATAACCATCCGTAGAATTTGGATAGAGCAGTCAGACTCACAGATTGCCGAGATGTGGCACCTATAATAGTTACTGCAGACCATAAGACTGCATATGATGGATTATTATAACCAAAATAGCTATAGTGGCAATATTCCACAACCGGGTGGAGGTAGTATACCATCAGGTTCTACATCACTTTATACTATGCCAAATTTTGCGAATATACCAAATGTATTTAAAAGACCTGATTCATGATGATCTGGATATAGAGTTGGTGCAGGAGAGGGTAGAGAATGGGCAGGAGATAACCAAAAGCTAAATAACTTAACATGATAATTTTGTTCGGTCAAAATGCTGATAAGAATTGGTTCAAAAAATATGATGCAACAGCCTTTTCTGGTAGATTGAATATGGTTGTTACAAAGTGCATCTACAACCTTTAGAGTTTCTATGAGAGCTGCAGTATACTATGTAGATCCTGAATATACAGGAACTGATTCAAATGGATATATTGCACAGCCTTTTAAAGATATACAAACTGCTATAACAGCTATGAAGGCTACAGGCAAAAGGGATGTGTATGTCAAACGACATCATCCTGATTGAACAGTACTATTAGCAACGGCTGATGGATGTACAGATAGAAACCAGCCCTATAAGACTACTGTAATATGAAGAAAGACAAAGGGAAGGAAATTGGAGATCCTATAAATAATGATACAAGCGTTATCAGCGTGATCCTTCATTTACAGGTGATATGTTTAAGATGGATCAGGCTAATTCACATCTTAGTTTCTACAATATAAATATAGATGGAAACAAGGCAAATGTTACTGCAAAAGCTCCTATGCTACATGTTACAGCCGGTAGGGTAACAATAAGTGACAAGACCAGCTTATATGGTAAAGGTTGGCAGGAACAATAGATACTGATGGTGATGGAGCGGATAAGTATGAGGCTGATGCATCTGCAATCTTTGTAGAGGCGGCAGGAGAGTTTAGCTTTCTGCAGAAGAGATTCTATAAGTATTTCAGATAATGAAACTGAAGTAGATACTGCTGAACTAAACTTGAGGGCTTCTTCAGCAGTTGCTATAGGAAACTCACGCGTTGCTACAAGGCCTGATATAAACAATCAAAATATAGCAATGCCATTAAAGCTATATGGTAATGTAGATATTCAAAATAATAAATAAAGATTACAACAGTTGTTGGTGGTGTACCTACCAATGAGGCAGGAATGTGGCAATTGGAGTTTCAGAGCTTTTTAGTACCATGGAAAGAAATGGTGAACTGTAGGTGTTTGTCAAAGAATTACCAAAAGGAGATACCCAGGTAGAGCAATAGTTGATTATGAGGATAGAAAATCAGTTCTACTATACTCCATATTCAGTAGGTAATTTCAAAGCTGATGCAACAGGTACCGCAATGCGGTTGGAATACTTACTTATATGGTAGTAAACAATGCACCGGAGATGATTTGACATCTGCACGGATCAGTGAAATTACCTGGTATATATCTCACAGTAAGATAATTATAGAGTAACTCTGCGTAGATGAAGACGGTATTCTTTCTGCAAACCATACTGTGACTGCAGCTACTAATAAGATTACTTTGACAATGCATTGACTAACTAGGTGGCTCAGCAGTTATCAACACAATCTGACAGCTTCACCTGCAGAAACAGGTGGTGGGCAGGGTGAGAATGTGAAGCACATTATAGCTGAGAGGTTGGCAGATGTCCGTTGAAATAACACCCACATATCCTGGATATGTGGTAGAAGTTACCGAATACCTACAGGAGTTACCGGAGATAATTTCACCAATACGAATGGAAAATAGAAGGAAAGACACTGAGCAAATGTAGATATTGTTATTAAGTATAGAAAATGAAGTAACCTATCACTTGATGGCAGGAGGCGTGCCCAAACTGGGAGACAAGACTGAGACCACCTTATCCTGGAGTGCATATCTTTACACTGGGAAGCTTACTTATACCTACAAAACAGGATATACCTTGGAGGTTGGTGGTATCACAGATAATGACGGAAATGGTGTATATGCCTACTACAGATCCTGTTACAGGAGAAGTTAGTGCAAATTGCGATCTTTATAGGAGCAACAGCACTTACAGGATATTATGAGTAATGAATACCTGACCTGTACAATCTAGCAAATGGGAGGGACGGTACGCTTATGAATAGATAAGACATAAGAACGATAATGCAGCTTGAACTTATTTTGAACGGAGATGATACAAGACTTATAGAAGAGTTTATATATAAGATCCGTTGACAGAAATTGGAGTTACTATACCGGATATAAAAAGAAGACTGGTAGTACTCCGCAATGTTGGAACGAGAGCACTTACAGATGCACATCCGCAAGATATACTTATTGACAGTATGCCGGCAAAGAATGTAATGGGTATATAGCATATGGTAGACAGTACTGCAACATTTAACTGTTACCCGTTGAGTATGTTGATGGTGGTGGAACAGAGCTGAGAGCGGTACATACTATAGTAAAGAGAGCTGAACAGCCTATAAATGCACAGGGCTGAGAATATTTCAGGTATACATTTGATCACTATGAAAAGATCAAGGTATGGATGGGATCTTACATGCAACCGTAGATAATCCAAGACTTGTATCTGATGCAGCAGGAAACTTAATTGTGTCTGACAATCCGCTTCCACATCACCAATCCTGGAGTATTTGCGGTATATGCCAAATCAGGATGTGAAGATAAAATATGTTTATTCAGATTCAAGCTCAAATTTTGTAAGAAGATACTTGGATGCGTATAGAGATAAAGTTTGATAGCGGTATCACAGGTAACACTGGAACTGTATATACTCTATCTATAAATTATACGGATAGCTCATGGATATACTGGGATCCTACAGTATCAAGAGTTGACTTCCCCTACAGGATATGGAGATTCGTCCTGCAAACGGAGATATAACAGGAAATAGCTCTTGGCCGAGCGTAAACGGTATAAGAGCGACTATAGGACTTGGACTTGATCTTTCAAAGTGGAGATGTAGAGTTTAGGTCTACAGATCCCAACTTCAACTATGGTAGTATAAACCCACTTGCAGCAGGTGCACCTACCAAGGTTTTGGTATGACGAAGCATTGGGTGAGATGCGCAGCTTATAATTTCAAAAGACTGGCTGAGAATTATGTGCCGACTAAAAGGAACAGATATTATATGTTTGAAGGCTGGTATGGGGATGGCGGCAACCATACCGTAACCGGAACAACTTTCTGGAATACAGATACTACACCGATGTAATTTATGCTAAGTTTGTAGACCCAAGTAAGTGGTTTGATATAAACTTAGCAGGAGGCAATGGTTCTGTTTCAGCACCAAGTACATTATATACACCATTTGATTATACTTGGGGACAGATTACACCACAGCTTCCAACAGCTAGCTGACCGGTAATAAATTATAACTTTAACGGTGATGATGCGGAATCATATGTCGGCTTCATCAACTTTGACAAATCACGCCATATAAGCTTTGGAAAAGACCAATAAGAGGGAACAAATGTGAGCATTTACTCCTATAGGAAGAATAGAGGAGATGGTGGAGAAATTGAAGAAGAGGAAGCAACCGAAATGTATATGTATTTCAAGCCGGATGGGAATTGTGGCAGTAGTCACAGTGATCCGACGGAATACTACTACAGTTACAGATATGATTCGGGAGCACATTATATTGTAGGAGGAACTCGGATACAATTGTAATGTCGGAGGAAATGTTTCAGTATTACAGGAACATCAAGCTTTCAGCACTCCTGAGCATGTTTCTCATTCCCACAGATAGATACACCCGTATGTGGGATAAGGCACCCTGATAACGACGGAAACGGTGCGATAGTACATCCGCAGATCCTGATGGTGCACTCATGCCTTTATAGATGAGGCCGGAAATGTGTTTAACTATCCGAAGTGACAATGGTTGGATGACACCTACAGTTGGAAATCCACTGCTACAGTAAGATGTAATAACTTAAACCCAAAATGAGACCCACGAAGTTGCAAGAAAACGAGGAGATTCTACACTGCAGATCCTCTGATCAAAGCTCCTGACGGCTCACAGATAAAATGCGAACCGGGAGATATGGCAGAGGTTGCAAAAATATGCTGTAGAAACAAGAAATGGAATTGGTCAGTACTCTGGCAAAGGATCAACATGATAAATTCAGATGTATTTGAAGAGGCACGATGGCAGGAGAGAGACAGTTACTATCTCATGCAAGACCTCTACGATGTGAAATGAGAAAAGGCCTTTAAATACTGGAATGTACTGGCGGAAGAGCGGTAGGAGTATGTAGCCATATCACTGACGCCGACTATCTCATTCTAGAGTTATCAAATTCAAAATATAGTATTGGAAGGTGCAGTTTATGAAACTGACAAAGGATAATTGGGATGATGCCACTGTTATGAGGAAACTTTCAGAGGAAAGGCAAGCTCAGGAGAGTTTTGGTCTGAGCCTCAATCAGATTCCTACACTTGCAAACTCATTTGACAAATTCGGTGACAGAGGATCTTCAATCTGTAAATGGAGCTGATGTAGACCACAGAGTACTCTTTGATAAGAGAGATACTACAAATGTGAGTCGCGCTGGCAGGAAACCGGCATCTATATCCGGAACAGACCATCCGGTGCTATACTGCTGCATACTCACTTGATATAAAGCTGAGTAGATATGTGACGTGCAGAAGAGTAGGATGCGACTGGCAGCTACAGCATCTCAATGCCAGCAGCAGATGCACTGCCTCAGCTCCCTCGCAGCGGCGGCTGACCAGCCGGACTACCAGTTATCGGACATCACAACAGGTACTCCGCCAGCTGTAAATATCTTCGATTGCAGATGTTGCAAATAATGCAGGATCTCATGGGGTTTACAGGTAATCTGTCACATACTTATGTAATGGTTTACTCTAAAACATCTAGGGTTACATCATTGACAACATAACCGGTACTCTGACCACAGATATTTGAATGACACATCCAGAAACTTTTATAAACAATTTAGAAGAAGAGAATGAGAGGAGCTTGGTATTCATCAGATTATACAGTGGTGATATGATTATGCCAGAAAATGATGTGCCGAATGCACTTGAGACCCCATTTGATGATATTTTATGTAACTTATACCTATGAGAACTGGTCTAAGAATCGACAATACGCTCAAGATCTCATGACACTACAAAGGAAGTTACAAAGAGACTCGCTGTATATGCTATTATTCAAACGTTCAAGCCCATGGTGAGCGCAATCTGACCCTGAGACTATTGAAGAGGCACAGGATTTGACGATGACCCATATCTTAAGCAGGCGAAGCGGCTAATGTACAGGAAGCTATTGATACTGCAAGAGGGTGAGGCGTGCCAGAGGACTCATTGCTCCTGACGGAAGCACATTATCTAGAATGTCTAACTATCTTGAACTTCAGGCTGCTAGTAGATGCACTTAGAGAGATACTCAGACCAGATATAGAGATAAAATCCATGCGTCAGGAATGGAGGAAAGATCAAGCAGAAACTGTGCAAAGGGCGGTAAGTAATTCATCAAACGGAAGAGGCAAAGTAAATCTCTGGCACCGAGAGAAGCCAAACACAAAATACAGCTGTTGACGAAAGCAGTAATGTAAGAGCCGTGTACTGGGTGTAGATCGAAACTGGGAAAGAAGATATGCGACGGTGGATGGTCTTTGCACTCACGGAGGAACATCTGTAGTAAATGATATGGCAGGCGATGACTACCAACGACAGTACAGGAAAGACAAGTGAATCACGTTGATGCACTACTAGACGGTCGCTCAACAATGGCAACAGGTTGACATAGGACCAAAATGAACGTAGATGGTAATGGTACGAACACAACAGAAGTTGTCCCGGAACTTGGACAGATGGTAAACTAGGTTGGGCAGTTGATCCTAACTGACAACAAATGGTACTATATAGGGAATGATAACACGAATTTGAAACCATGCTGGCATTTAGACAAGCAGTGATGCGCAGATGGTACGGTCTTGACCTGGAGAGCGGTGAGATGCTTCTGGATGGCAAAACATTTCATGGTATATTATTATCTAATGTCGTGTCGTACCACAAAATCCCTGCGAATGGGATGCAAATGCATTTAAATGGAACTATTTGAATAATAACGCACGACCATATGGCTCTATGTATGCAGGTGAGGCTACACCCGACGGATATAGTAGATGCGCAACGGGAGCTATGGATTCAGTGACATAGGGAGATGCAAATGAAAGAGAAAACAATGGTAGATGTCCATTAGCCAGACATTGTCTGCGGAGTCTGGCTGTGGCCGCACTGCACTGCACTGCCGTGCATATGTGGCAATAGGGCTATAATTATGGTAAACTGGTAACCTAAAATTGACAGCTGCTACTAAAGCGTCGTATGCGTGAAATTCGCCGCAAATATCGGAAAACTGCGTCGCATCCGGAGACGATATTTGGGATTGATTTTGCCTACGTTGAACCTTTCCCAATCAGCAGTGGTTGGGTGAATACGTCAGTCGGTAATCCCGGAGAAACTATACTGAAGATCAGATACTGCCGTCCGACAGGACATTTTTCCGCCACAGCTGCACTGGATGGAGCTGGATCAAATGATTTCTGATCCTGGTGAAGCGGAGAGCCGGTTATACTCAGGCCTTTTAAAAGCGAGGACTCGACCGGATTTCCGCGAAGTGGTCAACAGAGGTACCCGCACTTACAAGTCAAGGTGCGGTGGCGGTTGGCGGAAGAACTGGCTTTGACGGTGTGTCGGACTATGGCCGTATCAGGTGGCAGATGACGGCTTCGGGAAATGAGTATCTATCTTCGGGAAGCAGCGTATGATTTTACCGCATCAACGATGAATCTGCTCATACTAGTGAGTAAATCCGCACACAGAGAATATAGCTACCACTGGTGGTGGAAAGAGGTGCTTGCAGGTTTCTCTACAGGCGAACGCTAAATCTCAGCATCGGATATAAAAGTTGTGGTAGATGAATGAGGTAAAGCCATACAAGAGCGGTACAACATGGCTACCCTGGACAGGGCAACCGTGACGTAGCGTAACTGCACTGAAAGAGTGCTGCGGTGAGGAGACTATGCAAACAAAGATATATCTACGATCATTCAAGCATAAACCCTGATAGTCAGATAGTCGATCTTACTGTAGTGGAGCCCACCATTACGGCGGTCTGAGCGGTATAACGCGGCAGGCGAGCAATCTGATATCGCGAGGGATGTGCATCCGTTTCGCAGCCGTGGATAGCGCTAGAGAAGCGGCGCGCGCGCGGCTAGCGGTCAGACCGGAAGGAAAGAGCATATTATGCAACCTTAGCACAAACTACCGACAATGCTACAGCAGGCATGGTACATAGGTTTTGACGGTGCAGGAAATCTAATAGATTTGAATAAACCGGTACCAGACGTAGAACACATTTTTGGATCCTAAGCAACCTGCAGAAATAGATGATTAGATATACTAAATCGACAGATCCGGGCAGGTGCGGCTTAATCACGGAAAGCCGGCGGATGCGTCCGGACAACGCTGGACGGATATTATGATACCGTTTGGCATTTGATATCCTGCGCCGTCAACCCCATGGCACTCATAAACGGTGAAGCAGGACTGGCAGACGGATATGGCCACAGGACAGATGTTAAACTGCACGTACTGATAAAGTATAATCACATTAAGAATCCTTAACTACTAGAGAGAATCACTATAAATTATGTAGATGAAGAGAAATGAAATCAATGATAAGGTTATTGATGCTCTTGGTAGTGTAGCTGCTCCGCAAGTCCTGCAATACCTGCTATAGGTACAGTATATAAGAATGCTTCCAACAGGCATTTATTTATAAGGTAGAGCAGTACGACAGCGGCAAATTATAGCATACCGCTTCCAAAGCTTGATACGTATATAGCTTATGATACTTCACCTACAGGAATACCTGGAGTAGAACCGGAGTCAACTACCGCTTGGGATACTACATTTACGCCTCTTTCAGGAGATATTACAACTGCATTGAATCTCCTGGCGGTACAGGCTTGACAGCTGCAAATCAGGTGCTTAGAGTAATTCCGGCAGGAGTAGGCAATATTTCTGTAACAATTACATATAATAGACTTTGTTCTATAGCGGCTATAAATCTTTATCAGGTAAGAAGTTGATTGCCCTGCATATACTAATATAGGATTTTAGTTCCTGAACATGAGTATGCAGGCGGCACTTATCCGAATGATGCGGCATTTGTGGCGGCAGGATTAGCAGGTCAGCCTATAGAAGATACTCATTCTTTACCTAGAGTGAAAAATATCACAGCAGGAACATATCATGTAAATATTACAGACAGCGATTTGCCACACCGGTTCCGGATGTGGATCAGGATCTAGGTGGAAAGACTGACTGGCAAATTGCCAACAAAAAGCTTTACAGATGATAATTCGCCATAACGCCAAGAAGTCTCCGGCGAACAGTTTGAGCAAAACCAGTGGGGGACAGTAACAGTTAATGCAGTGTTTGAACTTGATCCGACAAGATGGAAAAATTTAAGCTTGTTTCCGGTGATAACCACATAACATTCAATAATGGTAATAATGCTAAGGTTTTAACTTATGATTACATTCTGAATACTGCAAGGACAAATATTCCTTCATCAGATTTGAATGAGTGGATAGATGAGTTCAGTACTGACAGTGGAAAGTGGACACTTACATAGGTGATGAGAATTTGCGCAGGTTGATTTTACCAATAAACTTAGCGGATTATCCTGACGGATATACATTTACAGCCTCATGTAGAAAATATTGCCAACTGCACTTTTGTGCCGGAAGTAACTCCAAACTTAGACAGTACTACAGGCTCCGTTATAGCAGATGCTATATCACCGACTGCAATGAGCTGTAGGATATAACTACGTAGTTGCAGGTATAGAAATGGTTGCTGTATTAACAGGCACAGCTTTTATCAAATAACGGAAAGATATCAGCTCAATGCTCATCCGGGAGAAAGCTATATATATACTGCAGATACTACAACAGCTGTTGTTAGGCAAATCCTGTTCCCAAACAACAGGTATAAGTGCACCTTCTAGCAGTTATTACAATAGCCCCACAGTACTGAGATGCGCCAGCATCTGAAGATCCAAAGCAATGCAGGCAGAGCACAGATAGTTGGCAGATCCTGCTGATGCAACATGCACAGTACGCACTCTGCTTGATCCTAGTGGAAATATAGTATATATGATTTTTACATCGCCGGATGCCCAAAGAAAGGTTGCATTTGGAAATCTTGATCCGGATACAGTTTATACTATAGCGCCGGGCGTCGCTTGGAGTAACGACACGGCGGCAAGGAATAGCTGATGTAAGAACAAGAAAATGTAAATATCAGGAAATCTTGCATAACATGCAACAGTATTCCCTGTAAACGTAATAGTGAGATGATGCAGATTTGCACCGGAACCAGCACACAGATAAGTATTGGAGGAGTTAGTAAGACTTTTGCAGCAGCTACAGTCTGTGATCTGGTCAGGCGGTACGTGGTACAGTGAAGCTCTATGAGACCACAATGGTGCATTATTTAGGAGTGGAGAGCTATGTCCAGGCAATACAGGTCATAGTAATAATATCGAAAACAATTCAAGTGAATAATATCTTTCGGTATGCCAAGAGGACCTGTAGAAAGCTCAAGTTCTTTTATGATACAGGAATAAACTCTGGCACCCGACTATTATCCAAGCCAGAAAGTCACTTTTGAACCGAATACTATTGAGTAACATATCCGGTTGGTTCCACCCGATAACACAACCCGGGACTTTATAGAACACGTATATCAGACCAAAGAAAGGTGACAGGGCAATATGGTGACTTGTGCAGGATGAGAACATCTGAATCTTTATAAAGGAGAGTTTGAGTTTAAGGTATCTGCAGAGAGCTCCAAAATGGATGGCGGAAATACCTGGAATACCTATACCGGAGCAGATGCACCTGTAAGTCTTGGAAACAAGTATACATACAGTAGTCGTCATCTACTAGAAATTATAGCTATATAAACTCGCCACAGATTCAAATGCTTTTAACAAGTGTGACCCGGAGTATATGAGACCTCCTGCAGGCGGAAGCGAGATATGGGCGAGTTTAGTGATAACTTTGAAACAGATCATATATATATTCGATATACAAGGACAGGACAACAGTAAAATTTGTAAGATACCTGATATGAGTACTGAAAGACCATCATTGTAGCAACAAGCGACTGTCAGATTATGAAGCAGATTATGTTTCAGACCTTCCAAATAAGGGTGATACATTTGAAGACGGTAATACCGGACTTACTTGGACTTATGACGGACTTGTCCGGAGTGAACAAGAAGGAAAGTATATAAGAATATGGTAATTAATGAAGATAAGACTATTTATTTTTATTATACAAATGATGCTGAATATAGAGCTAAACTTGTAAACGGACTTAATGACAGTATTGCAAAGGTTGAGTTTTTGATACGGTAAGTACAATGCGGCAGATTTGGCGGCGGTACAGTTTAAGGCGGCAGAAGCCAAGGCATTACTGGCAAGAACTGCACCGAAAGTACTTCACCTGAGCTTCAAGGTCTTGGAGGAGCTGAATGCACTTTTAATAAGATGGGTATAAGTACAAAGCCTATACCTAAGCCGAATAATAACAGTGGAAACGGTGGAAAGAGCCACGGAGGTTCAGGCGGCGGCTCAGGAAGCTCAGGCAGAAAAGCGGCAGCCGGACAGACAGCCGGACTTAGAGTAGGAGGACGGTAACTGGGAGTATAACCTGCAGAAGCCAGCAAACCCGACAGGCGGTATTCAACCTTACAGCAGGCGTAAAGAGCAGGGCTTATCTGGCTATACATACGAGGGTCAGACAGTCCGAGTGGTATCACCTGTGATGACAACATCATGAACTCAGGCTGGTTCTGACGGAAACAGATGCATTATCTGTCAATGAATCATAACGGATTCTTCGGAGAGATGGTAAAGGGATGGCATCATGACGGCCAGGACGGCAGATGGTATTATCTTGACGCAAACAACGGAGCTATGCATACAAACTGGAGCAAGATAGGAGGAGAGTATTACTTCTTAAATCCTACAGCACCGCAGACAGAGATGTTCTATGGATAACGCTACAGGCAGATGGAATTTCGGAGATGTGAACTCAAGACCACTTGGTTCAATGTATCAGAATGAAAATAACCTGACGGATATCAGTAAATGAAAGCGAGCTTGGAGATAATCTAAGCAAAGCGTATTGGGCTTCCTGCACTTAGGTGCGGTCTTTTGTATATATCAAATATTATTAAAATATCTATAATATCCCATCTTCAACAGTTGATAGTAGAAAGGGCCAAAACTGTATTTACAAGGCTTTAGCCACTTTTTCTTGCATGCTGTATGGAAACTATCTAGGTTGGAAATATCTTTTATTTAAATCTCTTGGCTTGTAGTATGTCTCAACCTAAGGTCCATTTATAGCACGTAATCGCCGTTAGAACTTGGGGAACTATTATGTCGACACATAGCATCAGTCTCCCGTTAGCCGTTACCTGCATGTTGTTTAAAGTTTTATAACACTGTATACAGGAAGTGTGTCCCATACATAAGTTTCTTTCCAGAAGTCTATAATGAGGCGGCATTGTGATCATAAAGTGCGACTATACGTTCTCTTTTTTGATGAAATACAGGTCTGGCTGAGAAATTGGTTTTCATTACTCTGAAGCAGTCTTCTATTTTATATCTGTTTGAGCTGATCTCTAAGATATACTTAGCCGAATCGTTAAGGTTCGTTGCCACTGCATAGAATCCGTCATACTTCTCTTCCTCATTGATAACATCAAGATTAAGCTCATAGGTATCTACAGTTTGAACGTGGAAGTTCGCTTTATAAAACGTGTTATGTCATTTGCTCTTTTGTGGTGGTCAGGTCTATGTTTAAGGAGCTTTTTTGTCTTTTCTGATCTGACATTCGCGAATCTTGGTATTCCATCATCTTTCTTGAGAATGAGACAATAATCTTTTGAGGAATTATAGCCTTTGATTTAATCTTCCTAACAGTGCCGTTCTTGCACATCTTCTCTTCATATAGTCCTAGGTCGAAAGCTTTATCAGCCGGTATAATCTTATATATTCTATCTTCATAAAGTGATGCGTTAGACTTGTCAAATCTGTCAAAATCTTTCATTTGCTTTATAGTTGCCGGTTTATCATTAGATAATAAGCGATAATCAATATTAAAACACAGCTTCTTTTAATGTGTTGGAAAGCATCTTTATAGATTGTGTGACAATAAAAGCTCTACCGCCCATTGAATTAAAGTTCCTTATGTTAAAAGATCCTAAGCCTGCATCAGCACAATAAATAAACTTTTTCCCTTTAAACATAGTTATAAGCTTTTGCTCTAAAGGAATAGCAGTGGTTTGCTCATTATCAGAACCTGATGTAATACACATAGACAGCGGTATTCCGTCTTTATCCATAAATAATCCCATTTGTGCAATAGGATTTGGTCTATGTTCTTTACTCACACCATATTTTCTTAAACCTTTAGTTACCTCACCGGTTACTGCGTCTACATAGTCGTCACCATTTGATTCTATTTCAGTAATAGTGGTCATCATGTCATAAAAGCATACAGAGGTATCTCTTTTTACTATCTTATTACTGGCATCATATAGATGAGAGATATATTCATCGTAATGATTGTACATTATATCAAGCGTACGAAGTATATGTTCATAACCAAAGTCAGGCTGTTCATAATAGTCGGAAATACTTTGATGAGTACCAAGCTTAGAGTCAGGGCTAAGGATTCGCGAAAAGGTAAGGAATCTATTTACCTGATTAGGATCAAACTGTATCTTGGCATCTTTTGTGATACTTTAAAATGATCCGATTCATATTATGATAAATCTGTTGAAGATATCCGATATTTAAAGTTTTGACTTTGATGCTATATCATCTTGATATGTTACTTTCTCCTTGAAAGTCAGGCTTAAAATCTAAAGCTACGCCTGATTATTTTCAGCTCCTCGTTATATCTTTGGACCTCCTTTTTAGCATACTCCAGAGGGTCGGTGGTAGTCTTTAAAAGTTCGGAATGTTTTCCTATACGAACTACATTTTTAGTAGTGGTCTTTTTTCCATTACGGATTCCTCTTTGAATAAAATAAGTGGGATCCTTTGATTTTTTGTCATACCAAAGCTTTATACTATTATATCATAATACAACAAAATACAACAATAAAATAAAGAAAATTGACATCAAGAACTTATTTAAGTTTAGAGGACTTTTATAAGACATCTGTGTTGAAGACCCGGTATTATCTTGACGCAAACAACGGAGCTATGCTACAAACTGGAGCAAGATAGGAGGAGAGATACTTAAACTCCACAGCACCGGCACAGAGATGGTTCTATATGCTACAGGCAGATGGAATTTCGGAGATGAACTCAAGACCACTTGTTCGATGTATCAGAATGAAAATACACCTGACGGATATCATAAATGAAAGCGAGCTTGAGATAATCACAAAGCGTATTGCTCCTGCACTTAGGTGCGGGGCTTTTTGTATACATCTTGAAAATATTATTAAAATATTCATAATATGTATAGGTTTTTGATGCGTAGGAAGGTTTTTGTTATAAACCAAATTGAAGGAGATTTCATTATGGGTAAGATTGAGGTTAAAAAGGTAAGAGAGTTGAAGCATTGACGGCATCACTTTGCTATATATGAAACGTGACGGGAATGAAAGATATATTGTAAGTTTTGATATAAGCATAAATACAATTTTGATTTGATGTCGTTTACAGAGTATGATGGAAAGCGGTGATTTTGAGCCGAATCTAATGATATATTTATTTTAGATACATTCTATGACTGCCTAATGAACTTCTCGAATATTACAGTGGAATATCTTGCAGAGAATGAGATAAACATATGTACTTCAGGTAGCTACGGTAAAAGCTGGAAATTGATATATTGAGTATGAGGAGGTGCTGACAGTTGTGAAAGGGCGGCAAAGTGCTTATGGCGAGGCTCTTCAAGGTAGGTATTTCAACTATGATACTATGGAATATGATAACTCCCACAGGATTTTGTAGTAGATGATTCTAGTTTTATTACGGATAATAAAAGAAAATGTCTTTTTGCTATACTGTCTCTGATTATAAGATTGCCGGTAATAAACGTTTTTACCGGCTTATTTTTCCTGTCTTTTTTTATTTTCAAGAGCTGTTCTACTGCAAGCTTTCCAATCTGCTTCCTCTGCACATGAATTGTAGTAAGAGCAGGTGAAGAAACTGCCGAGTAAGGTATATCGTCAAAACCTATTATGGAGATGTCTTCTGTGTTTTAAAGCCTTTTTTTAATTGATGGCCCAAGAGCAAGAGTATCATTGTCCGCAAGACAGTCCGGAAGCTCACTTATATCTTGAAGTTGCTCCATCATATCATTGTAGGCTCCAATCATGTGGGAGAAATCATATATGTGTTCTTTTATATAGTCCATTTTGAGTATTTCAACGCTCTCTATAAATCCTTTTTTTCTAAGCTGAAAATTTTCGGAATATATATTTCCGCCCATATATCCGATACTTTTGTGTCCGCATTTTTTCAGGTAATCAATGGCGATATAAACATTCTCCTCATTGTTCATACAGATGCTGTTACAGGTAGTATATGGGCAGACATTGTCTACTACAACATATGGAATATATATACTGTCAAACAGCGGATATAGTTCCGAGTAAATTGTGCCTATTAAATGATACCTTCATAAAGGCTTAAATCGGTCTGGATAAGAATTTTCAAAGCCTCCTATATACTTAAACCATATTTAAATTTTCTTTTGAGTCTGTTCTATTGCGTCATATTCCGCTATAACTTGATTTTCTCAACAAAACGCCGCTTCTGTAATATTTCAGAACCAGTACATTTTATTGACAGTTCTTTTCTTTGCGTGGTGATAGTTGTACTCCTGCATTGCTGAGAGTACCTTTTCTTGTTTTCACTGACACCTTTTTTCATTTATGACTATTGAAAAAGGCAGGAGAAACGTTTATCAACTGGATAATTTCAATGGTCATAATATTCTCCACATATAATGTCTACTAAACAATAAATATTTTCAATCATAATATTTCAAAAAGATATTGTCAAATGAGAATAAATATAAAATTTACTTAACTAAAATGGGATATTGAGTATATAAAATTTATTTGGTAAGTATATACAGTAAATATTTTATATATAAAAAATATGTAATGTCTTGAATTTAAATATATTAAACCATAAAACTTAAAAATATAATTATAAACTATTCATAAAAATTGTTGAGTAAAATTGTTCAATAGGTAAGATAATATATTGTATTGACTTTTATACATAAACATATTATTGTTTATATAAACGATAGTTCTTGATTTGTTAAACATTTAGTAAACAAGGAGGGTATATGAGAAATATCAAGAAATGTGAGTGCTTTATTGATTGGAGCGATGGTGAGCGGTTCACTTATGGCATGTGGCGGTTCTAAGAGTGCGGAGTCTACTACTGCAAGTGTGGCTGAGTCAAAGGCCGAGGATACGAAAGCAGCTGATGCAAGCAATCCTGTAGCAGGTAAGAAGGTTGCATATATTATGATAATGCCTTCAGCTACTATCTTCCGATGGAAGGATTCGTAAGAAGCCTTGGTGATGCTTGGAGTACAGTTTGATTTTCTTCGTGACGGTGACTTTAAGGCGGGACACTATAGAAATGCATCTGCAGGCTATGACGGACTTATTGTGTTGAGGAAACCGACGGATTGTCTTATATGGTATTCTTAAAGGGTATCTGGATGAGTACAAGAATTTAAAAATCGTTACATTCGATACACAGTTCTATGCGGATGGTGAGTATAAAAAACTTGACGGTGTTACTCAGATGTTCCAGCAGGATAAATCTTTGGTGACTGTTCTTCTGGATGAGATGATAGCAAAGTACGGTGAGGGTGTAAGACTTGTAAAGGTATGGAGGGGTCCTAACTATAACAGTCCGTTTGACAGAAGAGAAGAAGGCTGGAAGGAATATGAGAAGGCGGGAAAGATCGTAACTGTAGCGAGGTACAGCCTTTAAGGATTCCGTAGATTCTGCAAACACTGTAACGGCAGCATATCTTCAGAGCTTAAAGAGAGAAGATGTTGACGGTGTTATTGCATACTATGATATGTACGGACAGGGTGTATATAATGCACTTATCGAAAATGACAATATGAACGGTAAGAACGGTGATGCACTTCCTATGGCGTCGGTAGACATTGACCCGGTTGATATTACAAATATGCAGACAAGACCTGACATATGGACAGCGGCAGGAACGACAGACTGGACATTAAACGGTGAGATCGCTATGAGACTTCTTTTACTTGAGATGGCGGGAGAGATGACAAGATTTATGGATCCGCAACAGGAAAACGGGAGTTGATGTAGGAGGTTCGGGTAATGGCTATTAAGGCATCGGACTTAAAGGCTGACTCAAACGTAGAGAATCTTGGAAACGTAGCAGGTGAAACTTACGATAACCTTAATTATCTGTCGGAAGCGGATTGGATGCCGAAGGATCTGTTACACAAATAATAGGATGTAAATATAGGTCTACCAAAGATTAACGGCTTATAAAATTAATGAATGAGGTGAGTTTATCAGATATTTACTTTTATTTAAAAGTCATTGAAATTTTGATGACTCACCTGTTTTAGATTGATAATTATGGACAGAATAAAGTTAAGCACAAAAATGTCGATAGAATTCCGAGTAAAGGCCTTAGAGGATATAAACTTGAGGTAAGTACAGAGAGAAGGCAGAGAGAGCAATGGTGCCGGAAAGTCCACACTTATGAAGGTATTATCAGGTGCCAATCCTACATATACCGGAGAAGTATTATTAAATGATAAAGATGTGGAGCTTAGAACTCCTGTAGATGCAAAAAAATGCGGTGTTCAGATAGTGTATCAGGAAGTAGATACGGCACTGTTTCCAAACCTTACCGTAGCTGAGAATATTATTCAGGGCGATTTGGTAATGGATAAGGGAAATGCAATCTTAAACTGGGGTGAGGTTTATAAAGAGGGCAGAAAGGTTTTTGACAGACTTCATACAGCAAGAAAGGATCAATGAAAGGGATTTGTTCAAAACTTACCTGCAGATAAGCAGATGGTACTTATAGAGGCAATCAGAAAGTGTAATTCCTTGATACTTGATGAGCCGACGGCTCCGCTTATTAATCAGGAGACAAAAGAGCTTTTTGAGGTTGTTGAGCATTTACACAAAACAGAGAATATAGCAATACTGTTTATTTCACACAGATTGAATGAGATACTTGAAATATGTGAAAGCTATACAGTAATGAGAAACGGAAAGTTGATCGGTACATATCCTATAGACGAGTCAACTACCACAAAGGAAATAGTAGAACTTATGCTTGGAAGGACATTTGAGGAAGCATACCAAAGAGAAGAGATTTCTATAGGTGACACTATTTTTAAAACAGAGAATTTGAGCGAAATCAACGGAAGAATAAAGGATATAAATTATAGTCAGAAAAGGTGAAATACTTGGTAGTAGGATGTCGGAGCCGTAAGTCCGAACTTTGCAAGACTCTCGGAGCATATAAGATACCGGAAGAATCATATTAACGGTAAAGAACTGAATCTAAAAATCCCACTTGCAGTTAAAAATAAAATAGCATTGGTACCTGAGGAGAGAAGAAAAGAAGGTGTACTTGTAGAAGAGAGTGTAAGCTTTAATTTATCTGCGGCATCTTTGGAAAAGGTTTGTAAATTGTCTTTCATAGACAAGAAAAAGGTAACAGATAATGCAAAGAGTTATATACAAAGCCTTAATGTATCAACACCAAGCCCAAGACAGCTTGTCAAGAAACTAGGGGAAATGCAGGTTGCAGGAAAATGGCTGGCTGCAGATTGCAAGCTTTATATATTTGATGAGCCACAAGGAGTTGATGAAAAGCAGGATATTTTGATCTTATCCATGAGATAGCTAAAGGTAATGCGGTTATATAAACCTGTGAGAATCAGGAGCTTTTGGCCCTCACAGACAGAATTTATGTAATGTACAATGGCGGTATAAGTGCAGAACTTATTACAAAAAATACAAATGAAGATGAAATAATGTTTTACAGCGTAGGTGGTAAGCAAAGTCAAGAGGAGGTAGTTTGATGGAACGCAAAAAATTAATAAAGTTTGGTATAGATTGGGCTGCTATCCTGGCACTTGCTCTATGTTTTATAGCATTTACAGTAATTATGGCGGTATCTATGTTCAGAGCAATATGGTAAATATTCAGAGCAATGCACAATTACGTATTCGGTATTGCGGCTACAATTACGATGCATGACCGATTTGATATGTCTGCCGGTGAAGCTGTTCAGCTTACGCTTTTATCGTCATACCTTTGGTTCGGTCAGTCACTGTTTATGTCGGTAGTAATAACTATAGTGACAACTTTGATTTTATATCAGCTTACCATGTTTCTTATTCTGGTATGTAAGATACCTGATATGCTTGCGACTTGTGCTTTGATGTTTGTTCATCAAGGACTTGGACAGTGGTATATAGGAGGTGGTGCAGTATCCACGTATGAGAACACTATGAATGCAGAACTCTTAATAGCTCTTCAGATTCTTTTCGCAATAGGAAGAGCGTCGGATCATTATCATTATGTTTGATGTGTTGCATATATCTTCCTTGATTTTACAAAGTTCGGAAGATATTTAGCGCAATGGTGGAAATAAGGAGGCTGCAAACTTTCAGGTGCATTGATATCAGAACACAGATATGTTGCAGGCTGGGAGAATCGGTGCACGTAGTTTATGAGGCTATCGAAGGTATTTTAGCTCATCAAGAGGAAGTTCTGCACAGTGTTGGCGTGTTGCATAACTATTTGATGCCTTCTGCTTTGCAGCGGTTTTCTGTTGAAGAACTGTGGCGGTGCTGAAAATCCAATGCTCTTGGAACAATGATAGGCTCCTTACTGCTTGTATCCACACTTGAAAAACGTGGATTCTACTATCATGTGTAGCACTTTTCTTTGTATTGCTGGCGTGTAAAGGGTGCGTGTAGCTTGGTTGAGCACTGTAAGAAGTGCATATGCACAGTAAGAGAGTAATAATATATAGGGAGTCTGTAGTATAGAGTAGATATGTTTCCATAAATGCGAAGAAAAGATGTAGTTGAGTACACTACTATTAAAAGCTACATCTATAGATTGGGATAAGGACAGAGTGAAGGTAATTATTCCAAAAGGAGCATGGGTAATCTTAACTCATGTTTATAGGGTAACGGATGATAAGTGACATCTCACTTTATATAGCAGGCAGGTTTCCTGGAAACAAGAATCTCAAAGGATATGTAGTTTCCCAGAGACAGAAACAGGTCTGGAATCGAGATTTTGATGTTACAGGAAAGATTTGCAGTTGAGTTGAGTGTTACATTTATTTTCTATGACACTGTTATGTGTGCCTGGTGGAAAGGAGGATTGTTCAGACTTTTCGGTACCGAGACAGGCAAACTGCCGGAGCATAAAATATAATCCTCATTTTGCTGAAAAGATATCGGATTTTTGACAGAGACATTATTAAAAAGCAGTGATGTGGGTATTAGACCATCAAAGAGAAGAAGGAATCGAGGGAAGCTCGCTCACCTGATCTTGTGATGTTGCTGGAAAAAGCTGGTTTTGCGGAGCCATCTAATGATCTCAAATCATAGAAACAATGTTTTTCCTCCAAATGCGGACTTGTAAAGAAGGAGCTTTATGAGTGACAGGCATTTGACATCTGAAGGTGCAAAAGCTGACATCACTTCATGACGTTTGTGCCAGCACTGATTCAAGAGGAGATCGCACACAGGTCTCCATCTTTATAAAAGAGGACGGTTTAGTACTGATCCGGAGTTCGGCACTTGGACCGTGGATATGATATCGAAATGTTATAGCAAATCTTATTTTGCTTATGACAACGGATCATGAAAGAAAGAGTTCACTGATTGATTCTTAAATCTGTGGAAGAGGTCATGATTTATTCATAGAAAGATAATAAATTTTATGATGAGGTGTAAGCGGATGGCAATGGTAGAAGGTTTTAAAGAATATTATTTAAACGGTATTCTTAGAGATACGGCAGGATTTACGAACGGCTCACAGAAGAACTGTAGAATGGCAAATGTTACTGATGTAACTACAATTGCATGAGGAGAGAGACTTATAGCTGAAAGAATATATTTTGTCAGGTAAGGAGTTTATACTGAAAGCGGACAGCTTTAAATGCGGTAAAGATTATGTAGACACTATACTAAAGTGAAAGCATTGGCAGAGGAGTTATAATGGGATTGAAGAATTTTTGACAATATAATCTCAGTAAAGATGACGGAAGGCGGAGAGTGGAATATTATTGACCAAACCCTTCTGCCGGAGAGATAAAGAGAATCAACTTAAATACAAAGGAAGAGATTTGGGAAGCTATAAAGAAGCTTAGAGTACGTGGTGCTCCTGCAATAGGAGTGTGTGCGGCATATGGTATTGCAAAAACGGCTTCACAGATAGAGGCAGGAAACTACGCTGATTTTGAAAAAGAATTTTTAGAATTAAAAGAGTATTTTGCTTCTTCCAGACCTACAGCAGTAAATCTTTTTTGGGCACTTAACAGAATGGAAGATGCTCTGAAAGCAAATAAAGGAAAACATTGATGAGATTAAGGAGCTTTATTTAAAGAAGCAAGATATCAGAAATGAGGATGTTGAAATAAGCCGCGGAATAGGTGCTCTTGGCTTTAAGCTTTTGAAAAAGCTTAAAAGAAACGGCAAAGAGATCGGTATAATGACACATTGCAACGCCGGTACACTCGCTACCGCAAAATACGGTACAGCTACAGCGCCTATGTATATGGCACTTGAAAACGGATTTAGCGGTGATGATATGCATGTGTACTGTGATGAGACCAGACCTCTCTTACAGGGTGCAAGACTTACAGCATTTGAGCTTAGTAATGCAGGAATAAAGACGACATTGTGACAATACATCTATTCGAATGGTCAAGATAGATATTATATTTGTGGAGACAGAGTGGCAAGAAACGGTGATGCGGCAAACAAGATCGGAACATCAGGGCTTGCTATTATAGCAAAGCATTACGGCATTCCGTTCTATGTATGTGCACCTACATCAACTATTGATATGAAGGCTGAAAGTGATAAGGACATCCCTATAGAGATAAGAGATGGGGAAGAGATTACACAGATGTGGTATAAAGAAAGGATGGCACCGGAGAATATAGGTGTATATAATCCGGCATTTGATGTTACCGATCATTCACTTATAACAGGTATTATTACAGAAAAGGGTATTTCAATATATCCTTTGACAAGGCATTTAAGGAATTGGGACTTTAGTCGATAGAGAAAATATGAAGAAGATAATCAACTGAGAATTATACAGATGATATGTTAAAAGATTTACAGGCTATGTTATAAAGAGTGTTGCAAATGAACTCAGATGCTATTGTATTGCAGATAAAAAACCCGGTAAGGTGGCAATAGTTACAGGTGGAGGAACAGGACATTTACCACTTTTCCTCGGATATGTAGGTGAAAACTTGCTTGACGGTTGCGGCGTGGGAAGTGTTTTCCAGTCGCCTTCGGCAGAGCAGATATATGAGATATCAAAGGAAGTGGAAGCGGGAAGCGGAATACTTTATCTTTACGGAAATTACACCGGGGATATAATGAACTTTGATATGGCGGCTGAAATGCTTGAGATGGATGATATCAAGACAAGAAGTATTGTAGGAGCTGATGATGTACTCTCAAATAAGCTTCCTGAAACCAGAAGAGGTGTTGCAGGCATATTCTTTATGGAGGCATGCAGCAGCAGCCGATGGGAAGTCTTGATGAAGTATGAGGCAGCACAGCTAAACAAAATACAAGAACCGTAGGATTTGCATTGACACCATGTGTTATTCCTGAGCTTGGACATTCAAACTTTTCATTAGCAGAGAATGAAATGGCCTTCGGTATGGGAATTCACGGTGAGCCGGGAGTTTGGAACGGTGATATAAAGAGTGCAAAGGAACTTGCAGATGAGGCAGTGGGAGAAATCCTTGATGATATAGAAATAGGAAACGGTGATGAAGTTGCAGTACTTATAAACGGACTTGGTGCAAGCAGCATAGAAGAACTTTATATACTTTCAGGAGAAGTGAGCGAGATATTGTCCTCAAAGGGTATCAAGATCTATAAAACATTTGTAGGCGAGTATGCAACAAGTATGGAGATGGCAGGTGCATCCATATCTATTTAAGTTAAACAGTGACAAGGAAAAGGCTTGGCTTGATATGGAAGTAAAGACTCCATTTATCAGATTATAGGAGTTGTTATGACAGAGATTAGAATAGAGGATCTTCCGGAATTATTTGAGTCTATAGCTAAGGTGTTTGTTGAGAAAGATGAACTGTGCGCAATGGATGCAAATATGGGCGACGGAGATCTTGGCTTACTATGAGTAAGGGCTACAGTGCAATGCCTGATCTTATCAGAGAAAATACAGTAGAAAATAATGTTGGAAAGACATTGTTTAAAGCAGGTATGAAGATGGCTTCAGTGGTACCCTCAACCATGGGTACATTGATGGCAAGCGGTATAATGGAAGCCGGCAAGTCATTAAATGAAAAGGATAAAATAGATGCCAAAGATTTGGCATTGTATTTTGAAAGCTGCAGCAGGAATCAAGAAAAGAGGAAATGGAGGCGGGAGACAGAACAATATACGATGCACTTGTAGTGGCAGGTGAGAGAGCAAAAAGAAGGAAGCGGAGGAAGTCATTTGATTGTAAGGGCGCAGCACCAAAGGGCAAATGATAGGTGTAGCTACAAAAGATATGCGTTGCCTAAGTTTGGCAAGGTCGGTGCGTATTTTCCGCCAAAGCAAAGGGCACTGCAGATCAGCACCTAGCAGGATATCTGATGGTAAAGGAGCATGTCGAGCCTTTAGAAAGTAAGAGCTGATAAGGAGGGTACTAATTTCGGTTCACTAAATCGGATTATGTATATGATGGATCATTTTCGTGAGAGAGGAGAGACTATATCCCTCACCAGATATGAATGGCTCTGTGGCGGGAAAGGGCTCAACCAGTCTGTGGCATTACAAGGTGCTGCAGGTGTCAAAGTATACCCATGCCGGAGCGGTCGGAAAGTGCGGACTTCGATCTATGCTTGGAGGCACTCAGATGGTGGTGAGCTCGATATATCTTACGTAAAAAGGTATGATATGTCATCAGGCATGCCATTACACAAAAGTAGCGAGCAGGCACTACTGCATACTTATATGGTGGAGTCAAACCAGCATGAGTAGGGCATTGGATTCTACTGCAGAGTGTATTAGGAGGACTTTGATATAGGAGATATTACTTTTACTTCAAAAACGAGGTGAGCAATCTCAGATCATGTAGATGAGCTGGCTAAGGAATGAGCATTATTTTCAAATCCTCACTCTCAATGAAAGGATATTTGAAATGTAACTTGGAAAAGGTGGAACATCTTATACTCAATGAGATAGCAGTCTGATATACTGGAGATGCTTTGCACAGATGAGGATGAATCGTAGAGAAATTGACAAAGATTTCCAAACACCAAGATAGTGCTCACGTTGGGAGAAAAGGGCCCTGTATATGGACAAGACACAGAAGATAAGACAGGAAATATACAAGGCTGATGTTGTTGACACTACGGCAGCAGTGATACCTTCACAGGCTATTTTACAGGACTTGTTGCAGGTACAGATGTATCAGGAGCACTTAAACAGGCCGCGGCTGCAAGTATAACAGTAAGCAGAAAGGTGCCTCACCAAGTATTCCGTTTGCAAAAGAGGTTTAGGAAAATAAAATTTTAGATCTGATTAAATACTGCCGAGGCTTTGAAACTCGGCAGTAAGTAAAATTGCTAAAACAATATAAGCTTGATATTATGTTAAATTATATGAGATGGTACTTTCAATAATATATCATATTCTTCATCTCCACAGCCTTTTAATTAAAGTTACATTCCAGTAATATTTCAGAGCTTGTTTACAATATGTTTATATGGACTTTTCATCTTATACGCGACCACTAAACCGTGGCTTTCTGGGCTTATGAGCCCAAAATCATCATACTGTATTATATTCCGGAAACATATAGAGATGCTTTGTATTTAGTATTAGAACTTTGTAGCAATTGATCGTACACAGTGAGTAAATAGTTTTATGGTGTATCAGCTGGAAAGTCTTTTCATTGTCACACTCTTTTGGTGAGTCTGTAGTCTGGTAGCTCATCCTTGGTGCAGCCCTTTTGCTTTGTCCACACTGCCTTCATTAAGCAAGCAAGACTTTACATATAGACGCGGATCGTGACATTGGCACCTTCCAGCTGCTTGAATCCCTTTTGATGCCTTCGAACTCCTTCCAGCTGCATCCTTGGATACCTTCTTCTCGCCTCTTTTCTCGCCTCTCTCAACACCTTCATCTACTGAGAAGAGGAATAAGCCATCGCGCACATATAATGAGCCTTTATCTTAGTATTTTCAATTGATTTTCAAAATCGTGTCACCGGTCATAGCAGACATTGAGTCTAAAACCTCCTGCATATGCTGTACAAAATATTTTCAGGGATTGTAGTTGTGGTTTGGTTCTTACCTGATAAAGATAGTCGACCAATACCCCTAAAAGTCACTTTTTGAACAGCTTTCATTTTTCTTCATCGAGGAAGGCGATTTCAAAAACATTGATATTGTAGTCGCTGACAAACGGCTTTAAGCGGTCATCTACGTTTAATAGTCCCAAGATATGGGATAGTTCCATCTTGTGAGTGTCAGCCAAAAGCACCAATGTGATTACAGGGTAATTATCTCATCATCGGCATGCTTTTGTTGAGCTTCGCCCGCCGTATTCGGCACCGTGCAACTGATAACCTAAAAGGCATCAGCCTGTTAGGGAGATGTTTGTGTTTTCAAAGCCCAGCATGATATTTATCTTGTTGTGCTGTCACTTGATACATCTCTGTTCTTGATGATGTGTATGCCGTCCATCTTTAAGTGTGAGCCGACGTAGGCGTCACTAAAGAGTTTTTCAACAATGCGGCCTCACTCGTTAAAACAGCAGCACACATACGGCACTGTCTGTAAAGACGTCATTGTGGTGTGTCCAGCATCTTTTTGAGCAACATCTCTTGCATATTTATTTCCATTCCTTTTCGCTTTGCCAAACAAAACGTTATGAAAATGTTTCCTTGAGCTTATTTTTATTTATAATTTTTCTGTAGGAACTCGGTATACTACAAATCACGGGAGGGTGAGTGGGCTGTCCGGCTCGTGATGACCGCATATTTATATGTGGTCTGCCTTTTCAAGTACAAATAAGTGTGTCGTTGAACACGTAATCTTATCTTTGTATAAACAATCCTGTTTATGGCTTAGGCGTTCAGTCAATGCCGTCTCTCCTATAATCTCTAATGAATCTTCTGATTCTGAAAAGGAGTCCCCATGTCTTTAAAAAAATCGTCTACAAAATCGCTGTGGTATTGATGTCCACAGACTTTTGTAGTTCGCTCGATCGCTTCTACAAACGACATAGGTGTCACTTCACGAGAGCCACCGGTTTTCTACCCACACGAGCGGTCTGGAAAACTCGTTTACAATGGTTACCAACCGGAATTGCAAGGATGTTCTGTATGGAATCTACCGTAAATACTGGATTCCCTGTTTATAACATCTTAGAAATGACTGTTCGATTGTCCTTGCTCATCCCAAATATAGTTACAGTTATACGTGGAAAGAAACTGACAAGAAAGATGCCAAATGGATTGTTGACCTGTTCAAGCATGATCTTGTTGTCGCGGTAGCTGACGTCGCCCGCTGACATCCGCCAGCTCCGTGACCTTATGCGTTACCGTTTCAAACTGACCTGCTTTCAATCAAGCGAAAAGAATCGTTTGCAGAACTGTCTCACGGTTTCAATATCCAGTTGGGAAACGTTAGCCTGGACACCTTCGGCAAATCTGCTCAGGCGATACTGATAAACTTTTGAAAATCCCCTGCAGATACATTCTGACCTCGAACCCTTGTTTACTAAAAAGTTTGAAAGAAACTTCTCAACTCCGTGACGCTATTGACGGTTATATCACCTCGAACGTCGGCAAACTTAAGGTTATCAAATCATTATGAAAACTCTGAACCCGGAAAAGCAGAGCTTGAAGAACTCATTCTGCGCTCGCCGCTCCCTATCAGCAGGAACTCATCTCCAAACCGCTCCCGTATCCGTAGCGACTTTACTGCCATCGGAATCATTTCCGAAATCGGTACCAATATGGAGGCTTTTCCTTCGGCGAAACACTTATGTCTTATGGGCCGGGTCTTACCCGACCAACAATGAAAGTGCAGGGAAGAAAAAATCTGTCCGGGTTTCCGAAGGTCGGATGCTATATCAAACCACTGCTGAGTAATGTGCCAACGCTGTGTTACCAGCAAAAAGCATCCGGAAATTCGCAACCGCTATCTCCGTCTCAAAAAGCGTCACGGTCACAAGAAAGCAATCATTGCTATTGCAAGAATGCTTCTGACCGCATTATATCATATGCTGAAGAACGGTGAAACTATAATGCGGAACTTTATCGAAAATCCTATTTGCCTCCTGTTGACCGGGAAATCACTGTAGAACAGGCAATTATCATCGCAAGGAATCAAGGTATAAAATCGAGTCAGCAACCGCATAGCCTTAACTCTTAATATTACACTTTTTAAAGCAGCCACCGAAAGATGGCTTTGTTTGCGATGCGATTGCGGTAATGGATACCTTCTACTTTTCACCTCAATCTTCCTTTCTATTACACTCAAAGAGCCTAGAATCCATGTCCCTTGTGTGAAAGAAATGTAGAATACATACAAACAGAAAGCATATAGAATAAAATCCATGCGAACATGCAGCAGAACAAGTACTGATTGTAGCAAAAGCTTTGAAATCATAAACACTGACATCGTGTGCATAAAAATACTGACAAATATGTGGTGGTAATAATCATGCACTATTCGATAAACTGTTGCCGTTTAGATTACACAGAACATACCGGAAGAATTATGGAAATATAGGTAGAGCATCGCGTGCGAGATCATGATCGGCGTATAGGAAAGATAATCTATGTCTTCACACGCCAATATATATAGACTCAAATAAAATCTCAAGTACGGATTATATGAGATGGTACTTTTCAATAGTATATCTCTATACTTTCATCATATGCTTTTTTAATTTCTAAAGCTGCATTCGTTAAGTAGTATTTCA